>VOFK01002645.1_pt1 | contig 70626 bp, 54 predicted proteins | sample 5384121 | NCBI WGS metagenome assembly VOFK01 (sample SAMN12384730, study PRJNA508395) | human gut metagenome | isolation source: healthy gut J | host: Homo sapiens | reverse complement strand
GCTTTTCTTTTTGCGCCTTATGCCGATTTTAAGAGAAAAACAAAACTTAGTATATGGCAAATAAATATTTCAAAAAACATAGCATTTATTATGGCAAATAAGAAAATTTGGCTTAATTTGCCACCGAAACTTTAAAAAGCTAACCTATGAGAAAAGAAAAAATTCGCTTGGAGTACATGTTGAAAGCCGGATCCGGTAACATCGTATGGTCTATTATCAGTACTCCATCCGGCCTGGAAACATGGTTTGCAGACAAGGTGACATTCAAAGACAAAGTATTCACCTTTTATTGGGGAAAAACAGAAACACGGCAAGCTGAAGTTACAAACTTCCGGGTTAACAGTTTTATACGCTTTCGATGGCTGGATGATGAAGATCCTAAAGCCTATTTTGAATTGAAAATGGTCTATAACGAACTAACCTCTGACTATATGCTGGAAGTGATTGACTGGGCAGCCCCCGATGAAGTAGAAGATACGAAAGAACTTTGGGATTCCGAAATAGAGAAGCTAAAAAGGGTAAGTGGACTGTAATTCTATAAAAATATGCAAAACTTGTCTTTGCTCTCCGTTTTTTATGCTATTTTTGTGCCCTTGATAGTTGCACAAAATGAAATAATGCTACGCATAAAAAAATTAGATATATTTATCCTAAAGAGCTTTTTGATGCTCTTTATAGGTACTTTTTTCATCTGTCTCTTCATCTTCATGATGCAATTTTTATGGAGATATGTAGACGAGTTGGTTGGAAAAGGATTGGAAATGAGTGTTTTAGCACAATTCTTCTTTTATTCTGCTCTGACCTTAATACCTTTGTCCCTACCTTTGGCAATTTTATTAGCTGCCTTAATGACATTCGGTAACTTTGGTGAAAGATATGAATTGCTGTCAATGAAAGCAGCGGGTATTCCCTTTATTGAGGATCATACGTCCACTGATTATTTTTTGTACTTTCCTGTGTTGTACCTCGTTTTATTTTCAAAATGTCATAGCTCCCAAAGCGCAGATCAAACTGCTTACTTTACTTGTATCCATGAAGCAAACTTCACCAGAACTGGATATTCCGGAAGGTGTATTTTACGACGAAATTGAGGGGTATAATATATATGTAAAACAGAAAGACCGTGAAACAGGAATGCTAAAAGATGTACTGATCTACAACTTTTCAGATGGGTTTGAAAACGCTCACATTATATGGGCTTCCGAAGGAAAAATGGAGATGACAGCAGACAAACAACATCTTTATCTACATCTGTATAACGGAGAGCAGTTCGAAAATCTGAAATCGCAGACCATTTCATCCAATAATGTCCCCTATCGACGTGAAACCTTCAGAGAGAAACATACCATTATCGAATTTGACGGTGGATTCAACATGGTAGATGGAAGCTTTTTAAGTGACCGTTCGGACAGCAAAAACATGATTGAAATCAGCCAGTCCATCGACTCACTGAACCACCGTGCCGACAGCTTGGGAAGAAGTATGTATAATGAAATAAAAGCCTCGACTTATCGCAATATCGTATTATCGAAAACAGACTCCGCAAAAATAGTTGAAACAAACAACAAAATCAATGTGGACAGCCTGTTCAATTCCTATACTTTAGCTGAAAAAGATAAGACACTGGGTAGTGCGGCGGATCGTACCGAGGCACTGGCCAGCGAATGGAGCATGAAAAGCTATCAAACTACAGATGCGGACAACAATATCCGGAAACACGAAGCCGACTGGCACAAAAAAATCACCCTCTCTCTCAGTTGTTTGATTTTCTTTTTCATCGGTGCGCCTTTGGGAGCCATCATCCGCAAAGGAGGTTTAGGAATACCCGTAGTGGTATCCGTCTTAATTTTCGTAATTTATTATATCATTGATTCCGGAGCTACCCGAGTAGCAAAAAGCGGTGAAATGAATATGGTATTGGGCGTGTGGATGAGTACCATTGTATTGGCACCTATCGGAGCCTTCTTTACTTATAAGTCAAATAATGACTCTGTGGTATTCAATGCCGAAGTGTATATCAATTTCTTCCGTATGCTGCTAGGTCTGCGCCCCTCGCGCCATGTATTCAAAAAAAAGAAGTTATTATAAGAAGATCCGGACTATCCACGTATACAAACGGAATTGGAGAAACTATGCAACATCTGTAACGAATATGCCATCAAGCATAGACTGGCCGATGCACCTAATTATATCCGCATCTTCGCCAATAAAGGACATGACGACGTCATAGCCGATATCAGTGCCAAAATGGAACTACTCATAGAAGAATTATCCAACAGCAAAGATGGAGTATTACTGGAATACTTAAATAAATATCCCATTTTGTCCACCAAAGCTCACAAAAGTCCGTTTGACAACCAATGGCTTAATTTACTTGCAGGAATCATTGTACCAATAGGCCTGTTCTTCTATTTCCGCATTTGGCGGTTCAGTATCCGGCTGGATAAAGATTTAAAAAACATAATCAAGACCAACCGTGAAATTCAAGAAAGAATAAACAATAAATCATTTATAATTTGACTATGGAAGAATTAAAACTAAATACCATCGAAGAAGCGATAGCTGACTTCCGTGAAGGTAAGTTTGTCCGCATTGTAGTGGACGACGAAGATCGTGAAAATGAAGGCGATTTAATTGTTGCTGCGGAAAAAATTACTCCCGAACAAGTCAATTTCATGTTGAAACATGCACGTGGCGTGCTTTGTGCACCTATTACCATTTCTCGTTGCAAAGAATTGGAATTACCTCATCAAGTAGATACAAACACGTCAGTTCTAGGTACTCCTTTCACTGTAACTGTAGATAAGCTGGAAGGTTGCAGTACCGGAGTTTCTATCCACGACCGGGCCGCTACCATCCGTGCTCTTGCCGATCCCACCTCCACTCCCGAAACATTCGGACGTCCGGGGCATGTCAATCCATTATATGCACAAGACAAAGGGGTGCTGAGACGTGCAGGCCATACAGAAGCCTGTATCGACATGGCGCGTCTGGCAGGACTATACCCTGCCGCCGCACTGATGGAAATCATGAGTGAGGACGGAACCATGGCACGTCTGCCCGAACTAAGAAAAATGGCCGATGAATGGGGGCTGAAACTAATTTCAATCCGTGACTTGATCGCCTATCGTCTGAAGCAAGAGTCATTAGTAGAAAAAGGGGTGGAAGTGGACATGCCGACTGAATACGGCCATTTCCGTCTGATACCTTTCCGCCAGAAAAGCAATGGTTTAGAACATATCGCTATTATAAAAGGTGACATAAAAGAAGGAGAACCCGTTTTGGTACGTGTACATTCTTCTTGCGCCACCGGTGATATTTTCGGATCCATGCGTTGTGACTGTGGAGAACAACTGCACAAAGCATTGCAAATGATCGAAAAAGAAGGAAAAGGTGCTGTTGTTTACTTAAACCAAGAAGGAAGAGGCATAGGACTAATGGAAAAGATGAAAGCCTACAAATTGCAAGAAAATGGTGTGGATACTGTAGAAGCAAATATCCTTTTAGGGCATCAGGCAGATGAACGTGATTACGGAGTCGGAGCACAGATACTACGCAGTATAGGCGTCACCCAAATGCGTTTGCTGACAAATAATCCTGTCAAACGTGTAGGATTGGAATCATACGGTTTGTCCATAGTTGAAAACGTTCCCATTGAAATCACGCCTAACAAATATAACGAGCGTTATTTAAAAACCAAAAAAGACAGAATGGGACACACATTGCACTTTAACAAATAAAAAAGCTATAACTCAGACGAAATCACATCATTTTTATGCGATTTCGTCTGTTTTACTTTCATAATTAAGATATTATCCTTTATTTTGCAGCAAGTAAACTTAAACACATTAAAAAATAATAGCAATGAATCAATTATCAGATCGTCTGAATCGTTTGTCTCCTTCAGCAACATTGGCCATGTCCCAAAAAAGTAATGAGTTAAAAGCCCAAGGAGTTGATGTCATTAATTTAAGCGTAGGTGAACCGGACTTCAATACCCCGGACCACATCAAAGAAGCAGCAAAAAAGGCAGTAGATGATAACTTTTCCAGATATTCTCCAGTTCCGGGATATCCTGCTTCGCAATGCAATCGTAGCCAAACTGAAGAATGAAAACGGATTAGACTATACAGCTGCACAAATCTCCTGTGCAAACGGTGCCAAGCAATCTGTTTGTAATACGATTATGGCTCTAGTTAACGACGGTGACGAAGTAATAGTCCCTGCTCCCTATTGGGTAAGCTATCCTGAAATGGTAAAACTAGCAGACGGAACTCCTGTTATTATCACTGCGGGTATTGATCAGGATTTCAAAATCACCCCTGCACAACTAGAAGCAGCGATTACTCCTAAAACCAAAGCATTGATTCTTTGCTCACCGTCAAATCCCACCGGTTCCGTTTATACCAAAGAAGAGTTGGCCGGCTTGGCCGCTGTTTTGGCAAAGCACCCGCAAGTATATGTTATAGCCGATGAGATTTACGAACATATCACATACAGTGGCAAACATGAAAGCATTGCCCAATTCCCTGAGATTCATGACAATGTAATTATTGTAAACGGAGTTTCAAAAGCATATGCTATGACAGGATGGAGAATCGGGTTCATTGCCGGTCCGGAATGGATTGTAAAAGCTGTAAATAAGCTGCAAGGACAATATACCTCAGGTCCGTGCTCTGTTTCTCAGAAAGCTGCCGAAGCTGCCTATACAGGTACTCAGGCTCCCGTAGAGGAAATGCGCCAAGCATTCCAGCGCCGCCGTGACCTTATTGTAAAATTAGCAAAAGAAATTCCAGGATTTGAAGTAAACAATCCTCAAGGAGCATTCTATTTATTCCCGAAATGTGATTCCTTTTTTGGCAAATCAGCAGGTGACCGCAACATCAATAACGCTGACGATTTAGCAATGTATCTGCTTGAAGTAGGTCATGTGGCATGTGTAGGTGGTACTTCATTCGGTTCCCCCGAATGCATCCGTATGAGTTATGCAACTTCCGATGAGAATATTATAGAAGCTATGCGCCGCATCAAAGAAGCATTAGCCCTATTAAAATAAAATATTCTTTCTCTATAAAAAGAACAGGCATCCGTTTTTTTCTGTGATGCCTGTTTTTTTATTCATAAAGCAGACATACGAGCTTCCAATCAAAACAAAATTTAGATAAACAAAAAAACGACCGTTTCCATCAACGGAAACGATCGTTATTAACTTTAAAGAACAAAATTGTACTGCTTAGCCAAGGTGAATAGCTTCAGAAGGACAAGCATCAGCACAAGTTCCGCACTCTGTACACAGATCCGGATTGATAGAATACTTATCACCTTCAGAAATTGCTTCTACCGGGCATTCATCGATACAAGTACCGCAAGCGATACAATCGTCACTAATTACGTAAGCCATTTTCGTTAATTATTAAATTATTAGTACTAATTGATGGAACAAATATACAGCTTTTTCTCTATTAGTTGTCACATAGAGATTACAAAAATGCACTAATTTGTATTTAATCTAAATATGACCATTTCATCAAAGCCTGATACATAACCTGTTGCATACGAGGACGGATATTTAACCGCATCAACTGTTTATGGTCAAAAGGACGCGGATAAATCCGATTACTCAGAAAAACAAAAACCAAATGATTTTTTCGGATCTGCCCAAGCGCAAGTTCCGGTAAAACCAGTATGTCCTACCACCTCTTCGGGCGCTTCCTCCGCACACGGACTTTTCACACTATTATTCACATCCGGTTTGTCAAATCCCAATCCTCTCCTACTGATTTTTTGAGGTATGGGTTAAAAAATAAATCACAAGTTTCCCTACTCAGATAACGCTTTCCATTATAAACCCTCCATCAATCAATAACTGATACACTTTTTGCCACATCACGAGCCGTGGAAAATAAACCGGCATTTCCTGATACCCCTCCCATGAAAGCAGCTGATTCATCGTGTACATAACCCTGCAACACTTTTCCTTTACGCAAATAATCCGCTTTCACTGTAGGAACAATTTCCTCCTTTTTTGAACTGCCGAAGCGGCAAATAAGCCGTACGGTTCATCTCCATCGGTTTATAGAATTCCTTATCTAAAAAAAGATTCATAGGCATTCTACTGATATTCTCTACCATTTCCTTCAATAACATAAAGTTCAGGCAACTGTAACGATATCTCCTGTCTTTTAATGGAATACGTCCTATTTGTACCATAATGGAATCACGAAAAGAACGATGAAGAAACATACTGTCAGCTACTTGTAAAGGATAATCAGCAGAGAAAGTTTTTGCCATCAACTCTTTTCTATAATCAAACTTATCAATGACATACAGCCGTGTATCTATTTGCGTATGATGACTAGCGTCCGGTCTTGCTCTGTAAAAACTCCCCTTATAACTGTCTTTATCTATAGTCTCCTTATAAAAAGGCCAAAAAGCAGGAATGCCCGACTGATGTAAAAGTAACTCCTCAATAGTGACACGTTCCTTGTCCGTACCTTTTAAAGCTGGAATGTATTGAGATATGCGATCGGTCAAACCAAATTTTCCTTCATCGTAAAGTTTCATAACAGCCAACAGCGTCGCCGTGGTCTTGGTTAACGAAGCCAAATCATACAAATCATCCTTTTCCACCTTTCGGTCACTTTCATAAGTGAAAGTGCCGAAAGACTTATCATATACTGGTTTCCCATCTTTTAAAATTAGAATCTGACAACCAGGATAAGCCTTCGCCTTGATTCCTTCCATGGCTATCCTGTCTATCTTTTCCAGTATTTTGGAATCCATACCATAATCCTCAGGTCTATAAATACGAGACACTTTAGGAGTTATAGTCACTCCATCACCCGGTTTGAACAAATCGGCGACAGCCACCGACAAACGCCCGTCTGCCACTGCCTTTCCTACCAAGACATCAGCCACATACTCCTGAATAACAGATTCATCAGTATGCCCCAATACTACAGCCGCCGCTTTCTTCCAATAGCCCTCCATATCCAACATAGACTTTAATGGCATCAGAAACACATAAATAACAGGCAAATCAGCCGGAAGCGAATCAAGCATTGTTTTATACTTTTTGTAATCATCCGAAGTAACCACCACAATTACACGCTGACTACCCAACAATCGTTTTCTGATAGCTTCCATCGAATCCGGACGAGCAACAACACGTGTGAGAGAAAGTGTATTTTGCAAACGATTATAAAAAGCAAGCCCAGCACCGGGAGTTTTCCCAATATTCAGAACCACCGTTCCCCTCAATTTTGAATCCAAGGGCAAGGTTCCATTTACATTGGCAGGAACCGTTATAGCAGCTTTCTGCAAGCGGAGAATCAACTCCTTCGTTTCCGGACGGTTCAATCGTTTCTCCAGCCCGGAAAGTTGGATGTGAGGTTTATTCTTCAACCCTAAAACATATTTATAAGTCAATACCTTACGACATTTTTCCGTAATCAGTTCTTCTGATAGTTTTCCACTTTTTACAGCATTTAAAACACCATCCAATTCTCTCTTCAAATTACGGGGAGCCAATAATAAATCATTACCTGCTATCAAGGCTTGAGCGCATATATTCTCATTTTGCGAAATACCTTTCATCTCCAAAGCATCTGTAAAAGCCAAGCCTTGAAAGCCCAATTCCCGACAAAGCAGATTATAAATAATATGTGAAGAAATCGAAGCCGGATTTTTACCCAATTCAGGTACCTCCAAATGTCCTACCATCATACCTCCCAATCCTGCTTTAACAGCCTCTTTAAACGGAAAAAGCTCAATGCTGTCCAAACGCGCACGATCAAAATTCAAAACCGGTAACGCCTTATGAGAATCCACTTCCGTATCTCCATGTCCCGGAAAATGTTTACAGACAGACAATACCCCTCCATCCTCCAAACCACGAGCATAAGCTACCACTTTTTGAGCCACATTCCGAGGATCACCACCAAAAGAACGGGTATTAATAACCGGATTCCGAGGATTAACATCTACATCGGCCACCGGAGCAAAATTGATCTGCACACCTATCTCCTTACATTGCCGGGCTACTTCCTTACCATATTCATAAAGCAGTTCATTATCCTGTATACATCCCAAGACTCTGTTTCTTGGAAAACGAGGGGTTCCCTTCAAGCGCATAGCCAGCCCCCATTCACCATCAAAAGTTATGAGCAAAGGCACTTCCGCCAGACTCTGCGCATAATTAGTCAATAAAACCTGATCAGACAACTGACCGCCCGAAAAAAGTAATCCTCCTACTTTATATTCTTTTATAGCTGCATATATATTGTTTTTATTTCGCTGTGTCTGAAGAGGAGCCACTGTGTGTATAAACAGTTGTCCTATCTTTTCCTTCAAACTCATTTCAGAAAGCTGTTCATCCACCCATGCCTTACAATCCTGAGTATCCGCCTTCCCCTTTTGTAACAGCCCAGGCATCTGCTGTGCATACGTCATCACACATCCGACGACACATAAACTTATAAATAACAATACGTTTCTCTTCATCTAATTTCTTCAATTATATCAGATTTCCTTATACAACAGCAACTTATCTGTTCTTTTCCATCCTTACTTTCATTTTTTCCCACATAAACAGCATTTTTTTCCCATTTGTTGCAATGGAATCTCCTTGCCATCCAAATTCTTATAAAACAAAGTCTTATCAAAATAAGAATGCGAATGACCTCCCAAGACAATATCAATATTACGAGTATTAAGAATCAAAGTTTCATCAGAATAAGGTTTTCCTTGCCACCCTAAATGAGACAAACAAACCACTAAATCACATTTTTCCCGATTCTTCAATATATCCGCCACACGCTGAGCAGCCTCTATTGGATTTTCAAAAACCACTCCTTCACAGTTTTTTGCCTGTACTAGCCCCTCAATGCAGGACTCAGTCCGAACACACCTACCTTTATCCCCTTACGTTCCAAAATAACATACGGTTTGACAAGCCCCTCCAAAACAGTTCCCTGTACACCATAATTAGCACAAACAACAGGAAAATCCGCCATTTTAAAAAGACGTGCCATATTATCCAATCCCAAATCAAACTCATGATTTCCAATAATCCCGGCATCATATCCCATTTCATTCATCAGCTTCACTTCAACTTCACCACCAAACATATTATAAAAAGGAGAGAGCCTTGTGAAAAGTCACCACAACGAAACAATAACAAATCCTTATCCTGTTTCCGCATTTCTTTGATTAAGGTAACACGACGTACAAAACCCGCTTTTCCTGCAAACTCCGGATTCGGGTCAGTAATGGGGATAGGTTCCACACGGCTGTGGGTATCATTAGTATGAAGTATCAAAAGTTCTTTGATATCCTGTGCTGCCAGCGCACAACATACACACAAAGCAGTAAATAATACATATATTCGTTTCATGACGGTTCTGTTTATTCTTTAACGGTAATTCTTCCTTCTATCTTTGAGTCTATTTTCTTCCCTGCTTTAGTCTGCTCATTCACATAGTTCAGAAACAACTGACGCACAGTGGCCTTTTCAGGCAGCAATTTATCCGCATCGCCCACTTTGGCAAAAGCAGTCATATGGTCATTTCCCTCAGCCAAATAATCCAAGGTGGCCACTTTATACTCTTTGGAGTCTTCAATTTCTTTTCCGGCCACTGTAGCATCCAATAATTTTCCATCTCCAGAAATTTCAAGACAAGCGCCACTTAATCCCTCACCATGCACAGCTGCTATATTTTCAAAAAGTTCGCGCAGCAAAGCCCCATTCATAGTAACAATGCACAATGTATTTTCAAAGGGAGTTATTTCATAAATATTACCGTAAGTTATATCCCCCTCGGGCAAAGCCGTACGTAGTCCCCCCATATTCGTCACCCCCACGTCGGCCATACGGCCTATATATGCAGAAGCAGAATAACGTAAAATATCCGCTACCAAGTTGGATAACTCACTTTCAGGACGAAAGCGATCCATAAAACGAGCGCTTTGTCCTATGACCGGTGACATAATACTATCAACCGTTTTTTGATACGGAGCCAAAACAGCGATTGCAGCGGAATCCGGATTAGCATCCAAAGCTGCTGTCACTTCTATCCTGCTTCCCTCAACTGATGCCAGAGAATAGCCTGAATGACAGCTTGAAAACATAAAAAAATCCCGCTACTATTCCTGCCGGAATGATACACATAATTCGGTTTGGTTTCATGTTTATTAGTTGTTTATTGCCCAAATGTAGTTAAAAAAGAAGTTGCAACCAACGATATCAGATGAAAAATAGTTGAATTTAATTTGGCTGTATGACAAAAATCTAGTAATTTTGCACCGCTTTCGCGCAATCGCTGTCAAAGAAGAGTTACTTGATATGTTGCGTTGGTAACGATAAACAATTTAAAATCAAAAAAAATGGATTTAATTAAAATTGCTGAAGAAGCATTTGCTACTGGCAAACAGCATCCTTCATTCAAAGCTGGTGATACTATTACAGTGGCATACCGTATCGTTGAAGGTAGCAAGGAACGTGTACAGTTGTACCGTGGTGTTGTTATCAAAATCGCTGGACATGGTAACAAAAAACGTTTCACCGTTCGTAAAATGTCTGGAACTGTAGGTGTTGAACGTATTTTCCCTATCGAATCTCCGGCTATCGACAGTATCACTGTTAATAAAGTTGGTAAAGTTCGTCGTGCTAAATTGTACTATTTACGTGCTCTTACTGGCAAGAAAGCTAGAATTCAGGAAAAAAGAGTTAATCAGTAAGATTTATCATTCCTACATAAAAAAGGAGTATTCTCTTCCCGAGAATACTCCTTTTTTAATTTACATCCCCTTTACCAAGATTTTTTATATAATCATGAACAAACAGACTTGAAATAGCATTTATATTTAATATTGAATCAAACTTAAACCATTTATGAAAAGAATAATGTTCATTTTAGGAGTAAGCATCATTATGGCCTTACTTACTGTTACCGCAGCCTTGGCAGGTTGGTGGCTCGGAGCGTCTCTGCCTCTAGATATATCTGATACCACTCGACAAATAGCAGCATTACTCACCGCTTCTGCTGCTTGTACATGGATACTCTATATTGTAAGTCGCAAAGTACTGACAAAAATCAGTCTCAAACCATACTAAATATATAGTCCATTAAAACAAAAAGGTCAACCGATTCTATATCATTCTCGATTGACCTTCTTATTTAAAATCTTGTTTTCATCATTCCTTATTTTCTGTTTCCTGTATCCCGGACTCTTCCTTTCCACGTAAATAAACAGAAGGTGCCACACCGAATTGTTGCTTAAAACATTTACTAAAATAAAACGGATCATTAATACCTACTTTATAAGAAACTTCGGCTACCGTATAACGATTTTCCAACAACAGTTCCGCCGCTTTCTTCATACGAATAATCCGGATATATTCATTGGGTGAATATCCCGTCACCCCACGTACCTTACGATAAAAAACGGTTCGTCCCAATCCCATCATCGAAGCAAACTCATCAATCGTAAACTGAGCATTACCAATCTGTTGATCCATAACCATCTGTAATCTGTCAGCAAATTCTTTATCCTTATCAGAGGTACAAATAGCCGGTCGTACCATATTCGGATTATTCGAAAATTTCTCACGTAATTTCTCACGTTGCTCTATTAGTTTGAAAGCGCGTGCCAACAGTAGTTTCGGGCTAAAAGGCTTAGTAATATATGCATCTGCACCACTTTCCACGCCTTCCAAATGACTTTCGGCAGAACTCATAGCTGTCAATAAAATAATAGGTATATGACTTGTATCAAAATCATTCTTCAATTTTCGGGTTACCTCAAATCCTGTCATCCCCGGCATCAGCACATCACAGATTATCAAATCAGCATCATACGTACGTGCACGTTCCAATCCAGACGGACCATCCGCCTCGGCCACAACTTCAAAATATTGTCCCACTTCTTCTTTCAAAAACTCACGTACATCGTTATCATCTTCTATAATAAGTACTTTTACGCTTATTAAGTGGTGCAGATGGAAGTTCCACGCCCCCCCTTCTTGCGCCGATATTTCTTCAGTGCAAGAACAGCTGCATGATGTACTTCCTCCTCTTCCAACAACACATTATGGGGAATCAGAAAATCTTTTTCCTCATAAACAGAAATATCAGTAGGCAAACTGACCGTAAATATAGACCCACCACCTTCATTTTCAGTATATACTATCGTACCTTTATGTACACACACCAGTTCATGTGTCAAATGCAGGCCGACTCCGACACTACTACCCGAAAAGCTACTTTGCATAAAACGCTTAAATAACTCATTACGTTTCTCTTTAGGAATGCCTACACCGGAATCGGCTACCGATATGACCAACTGTTTCTTTGCTTCATCCACCGTCACAGAAAAAGTCACTTTTCCACCGCTGGGTGTATATTTGAAAGCATTAGACAACAAATTATAAGTCACTTTGTCCAAATAACCCTTATCGATAAACATCTTATAAGAAGCTACAGATGGCAAGAACTTGAAATCCATATTCTTAGACTCAGCAGCATCATTGAAACTCAAGAAGATTTCATACAAGAAAGCCATGACATCCGTTTCCTCCAAAGAAAGGGCCAGTTTATTATTCTGCATCTTACGGAATTCCAGCAACTGATTGATAAGACGCAACATACGCTGGGTGCTTTTATCCATGACCTTCAATGAATAAGCCATTTCTTTAGGGATTTTACCACCACGCTGCATCTTTTCCAATGCTCCTTGTATCAAAGTCAAGGGAGTACGGAACTCATGAGAGATATTCGTGAAAAAAACTAATTTATACTCTGTCAGCTGTTTCTCCACCTGTATACGATTACGCAAAGTATTAAAGTCACGCATCAGTCTGAAAGTGATATATAGCGCCACCCCTATCAAAATAGCATAAATAAAGAAAGCCCAAGTAGTTTTCCAAAAAGGAGGAACAACAATAATCTTCAAAACCGTTTCTTTATCTCCCCACACACCGACCCCATTGCAAGCTTTCACCCGCAATTTATAAGTACCGGGTGCCAGGTTCTTATATAAGCTGCAAAATTCAACGAAGACGGTATACTCCACTCTTTATCATAATTATCCAACCGATACGTATATTTAGTACTATTCGTTCCGGAATAATCAAATGTAGAGAAATCTATGACAAAAGAATTTTGAAAATATTTCAACTCGATTTCATCTGTATAAATCAACGAACGGTCTAACGGAGAATCCACATCGCCCGGGCGCATGGCAATACCATTAATTCGAAGATTGGTAAAAGCTGCCATAGGAGTTACAGTGGAATTATTCACAATTTTGCCGGGAGTGATAACAACCAATCCATAATTAGAACCAAACATCAGTTTGCCATCCTTACTCACACAACCACTGTTCTCACTATAGACATTCCCCAACGCATATGCCGAGAAAAAGAAATTTTCAAAGGCATGTGTATCCGGATCAAAACGAGAAATACCATATTCCGTTGCAACCCAAAGCTTACCCTCCCTGTCTTCAACAATAGATTGCACCATACTATTTACCAACCCGTCACTTCCATCATAATGCTCAAAAGTCAAGTTTCTGTAATCGCCTTCTGGCATACACATACTGAAGCCTTTTCCTGAAGTACCTACCCATATCCGGCCTTTACTATCTTGATGGATACATTTTATTTCATTACTACGTAACTTACCGTTATTATAATTATAAGTAATATAGTTATCCGGGTCATTCATTAACGAATCAGGATTAAATATGTAAACTCCGGCACTGGTGCCCACCCATATCCATCCATTATTGTCTTCCTGTATCACACGAATCTGGCGCTGGCTATAAAAATTGTTCAAAAACCGCTTGAATACATACTTATCCTTTTCCTTCACCGCCAAATTCAATCCACCGCCAAAAGTACCTATCCACATTCTATTCTTCCGGTCCCGGTAAAGAGTAAAAATATTATTATTCCCAATAGACAGAGGATCATCCGAGTGATAAGTGTACCATTTTCCGTCAATACTCAATCCGTTTCCACGGCTACCCAACCAAATACTACCATCAGCCCCTTCCTCAACAGCATAAATGTTAGAATCAAAATAACGACTGCTCTCTATCGTTTTCAAATGAGGGTCATAAATATACAATCCTCCACGACGGGTACCCAGCCAAATCTTATCATCAGGCATACGGTTGATCATACGCACGGTATTTGAACGGTCTGATAAAGTTTCATCTTCAGGAAAAACACGCTCAGCTCCTTCATTCAAGACCGAAAGACGAGAAATACCCGTATATTCCGAACTGACCCAAATACCACCGGCTCGATCCTCCATAATATATTGCAAGAAATTTGAAGTGATATGACTGAATCCATTAATATTGGATTCGAAATGCTGCAATTCATCAGTTGCCAAATCATAAGCAAACAAACCGTTACCATAAGTGGAAATCCAAACAATATCACGAGAATCATGAACGATGTGGTAACGTTCCTCATCTATATAATTTACTTTATCAGCCGGAATCAGTTGGAAAGACTTAACAAAAATCTGGTCTTGGCGTTGACATACCATACCTTACCTGTATGATTATAAATCCAGAAATTCCCCGGTTGTCAATCTGAACTTGTCCTCTTGCTATATTCAGTTCCGTATCCCGGCTCACCTGATGAGTTCTCAAATTAAAGACATAACTGCCATCTTCCGTAAAAACGATCCAATCGTTTTGCAAACGCATGGTACTATATACTTTTACTACCTTCACCTAAACGGGTAACAATACGGCTATCCTCTCCTTCTCTCTTCAACGAAATTGTTCCTGTTCCCGAAAGAAAAAAAACATCTTTACCAAAAGACATCATCTTGAAGGCATCATGATTTTCTTCCACCAATACTGCCTTGTCCCCTACCACTTGAGCTATACCGTCATGGCTACCAATCCATATTCTTCCTTGCTCATCCTCAGATATATAAGTAATATTATTAGAAGGGAGATTATTATTTTCTTTCTTGAAAACCACAGATGTAAATTCACCATTCATATAAAGTCACTTTACGACACCCGTTTCCATCCTGCCACAACCAGACATTACCTTCACGGTCAGTCATCTTGTAACTATACAGTTGCTCATATTCCCCCACAACCGGTAAAATCAACAAAAAACAATCTTTCTTCAGATCATAACAACTAAACAACTCGGCAGAAGTCGCAATCCATAAGAAACCATTTTTATCTTCTTCCAAATCGCGAATCCGATGGTCTATCAACGAAATTTTATTTCCACCCTCAGGACGATAAGTCACAAACGAATTCCCGTCATAACGACTAAGTCCATTCAGCGTTCCCATCCAAATAAAACCTTTGCTATCCTGATATATATACCGAATTGAGTTATTGGCAACCCCATCTCCCGTAGTCATATGAGTAGAACGCACCTCGACTGATGCGGCAATACTCTGACTGAAAAGAAATAAAGAATGCCCATAGAGCATAGATGTGTTTTTTCATCATTTATCACAGTGTTTTTGTCTTGCAAAGGTATAAAAAAAGAGTGTATCAGAATGAATCGATACACTCTTTTTTATTTTAATCCATATGGAAGACCTCAGGCAGCGGAATAGTAACCGGAGAGTTATCCGGATTCACTTCCATGATATCCGCCATATAGTCCCACCATTTCTGCACGATAGGATTGGCTCCCATATCTTGCGAAGACTCCTCTCCTTTAGTTTTCTGACAAGCAAACAGAATATTTGTATCCTTGTCCCAATAAATGGAGTAATCATATACTCCTCCATCGGACAACATTTTTTTTAATTCCGGCCAAATGGCTGCATGTCTCTTCTCATACTCTTTCTCGAAGCCCGGCTTCAAGAACATTTTAAAAGCTTCACGTTTCATGGTATTTTCCTCCTTTTTATAAAGTCCTTGTTTTTACTTATTTAGTTTCTCCATCCATTACATGGAAAATTGGTTCGGAAGTCTTTTGTTCCGTACGGTAATATTGCACGGCACTATCATTCATTTTAGGATGCTGCTTGTTCAGCAAATTAATCATCTCAGCACCCGCCCAAAGTACCGGTCCATAGCCGTGGGCAGCATACACATTGACCGGACGATAATAATAAAAAGCCGGATCAAAAGCCATACCTGTACCTACACAAGTTCCGTCCACCTGACCTTCCGCATTGATTTGGGTGGTAACGGCATGCCATCCCAACTGTGCCACCGGACCGTATGCCATAGCATCAATCCATCCTTTATTGATAGCATGGGCAAAGCAATATACATAAATAGCCGTGGCCGAGGTTTCCAGATAAGAATCGTTACGATCCAGCAACTGATGCCAGAAACCTTCACCACTCTGGCAGGCAGCAAGACCACGTACATGAGCACGGAACAGCTCCAGTATTTTATCGCGCTGAGGATAATCCTCCGGCAACACATCCAAGACCTCACACATAGTCAACAACGCCCAACCATTGGCACGTCCCCAATGGAAAGCAGGATGATCCTGCATACCTTCCACCCATCCATGACGGAAAAGGTTTTTCCCGGGTACCCACATACGGTCCGCAAATTGAAATATCTGACGTACAGCTTCGCTCAAATACATTTGCTTTTTATCACCGGCAATACATGAATACCAAGCTACCGGCGGAATACCCATAAACATATCGTCCAACCACAGCGTATTATGTTGTGGACGGGTACGGGCAAATGTTCCATCAGCAAGACGATACTCCTTATTCACAATAAAATCCATATAATTATCAATCAACGGCTTAAGTTCCGGTGAATTTTCCTTCATCTGCACCTTGACCATAGCCGCGCACACCGCCCCGGCATCATCCAATGCATGAGGAGTCAGAATTTGTTTCATCTGCGGATCTACAGTTCCATACTTTTCCAATACCTTACGGAAGTGCGGAGCAACCTCGGCCAGAAACTGAAAACGATCTGTTACATATTTATAATAAGCCTGATCCCCCGTAGCCTCAGCAGCAGCCAACATAGCTGAATAAGTCACCCCCCATTCATAACTTGCCAAACGGAAAGCACCTCGTTCCAGCTGTGCATCAGCCGTCATATTGGCATAATCCGTAATAACCTTACCTGTATTCTTATCAACGACACGAGTCGGAGTATTCTTTTCCAAATAACGAAGGACACGATTCATATCGGCCTTTATCTCCTCTGTAGTGAGCATACCGTAAGGCACTTTGTATGCAGGTTGCAACAAATGTAACGGCGTATTCGAATCATTCAGTACTTCTTTCTTCTTTTGCGCATTCGCACCCGTTCCAGCCAGCAGCAACAGAGCGCCCATCATGCTTAATGTTTTCAGATTCATGGTATATAGTCTTTATTCATTTTTAAATTCATAACCTCTAAATATCCCCTCTTTCAAGTCCGGTCCGAAATAAAAACCAGGCTGGGTAGGCTGGTTGTATGCCACATTTTGAGTAGCGATACTGATACGATACACCGGATCTTCCAAGAAAGTATGAAAACGGTATTCAGTCGGTATCCGCGACACATACAGACGAAGTGCCGAATTATCTTCCGTACGGAGCAGCACCTCCTCACGCCAATCACCTATTATATCTCCCTGCAAACAAGGATGGGACTTCGTACCATTATTTGAATCCGTTCCATCAAATATCATTAACGGACGACATACATCGTCTTCCCCAATCATACTTGGTTATCCTGTTTTTATCCAGCAACTCACGAAGCAAATCTCCATCCCACCATACAGCCATATTAACTGAAAAGCTCTTGAGATCAGGACGAATCACTTCACCTTTTATATTACGTACTCCTTTTTTTGAATCGGATGACCACATCTCCACTCCCGGATTGCGCGGATCAACATCAGCAGCCATACACCGGCCTACATCTATACTACTTTTTCACCTGAAACAGCACTTCACCCGTAGCCGCATTACGGAAAGTGGAACCATCTTTCTTATTTTCATGACAATCCCAAACCTGCAAGCCTTTTAATCCGGGAGCAAATTGTGTCAGATGCATAGCGTCTCCATGCCCCATACGGGTAGAATACAATCCTTTTCCATCATGATCAATGGCACAAGAACCATACATTATTTCATCACATCCGTCACCGTCCACATCGCCTACACGAAGATTATGGTTACCCTGCCCGGCATAGTCTTCACACCCCGGATTATTGCTGTCGAACACCCAGTGCTGTTTCAAGTTCTTGCCATCCCAGTCGAATGCCGCCAGCACAGTGCGGGTATAATATCCACGGCACATCACCACACTGGGATGTACTCCATCCAGATAAGCTACACAAGCCAGGAAACGGTCACTGCGGTTGGCACGGTTGTCTCCCCAGTCGGTCAGCTTACCACGAGCCGGAACATAATCAATTGTTTTCATCGCTTCTCCTGTCAGTCCGTTGAATACGGTTAAGTATTCGTTACCGGTCAGGATACGTCCTTGGTTACGAGGTGTATTCCCGTGGGAATTTCCGTCTGTGATACCCGGTTCACGGTAATCAGCCTTGGCATCACCTATTATCTTTCCTTTTCCATCCTTTGTTCCATCAGAAGTCTTCATGACTACTTCTGCTTTACCATCTCCATCCAAATCAAACACCATAAACTGGGTATAATGTGCTCCGGCACGGACATTATGCCCCCAAGTCAATACGCCATAGTTTTTCTCCGGTCAGACGATAACAGTCAAAATAAACATTTCCGGTGTAACCGTCATGTGCATTATCATGTGCATTGGAGGGGTCCCACTTCAAGATAATTTCATATTCACCGTCGCCGTCCACATCACCTATAGATGCGTCATTAGGACTATAGGTGTATTTTTGTCCCGAAGGAGTCACACCTTCCGCCGGTCTGTCCAGAGGAATATCGATATAACCTGACGGAGCATTAGCCGGCAAAGTATAATTTCCATTCAACTTACCTGTTTCAACCCCATTTATCACCGGTTTTACAGTATATACCGCTTTTTTCATTACCCGAGTAAGTATCCCGGTAAAAAGTACCTGTAGAATGGGGATTTCCGCTTTTTCTCCCATTTCTATATACATTGAAAGAAGTATTGATCGGATCGGAAGACAGGTAACGCCACGACACCACTACGTCCAATGGATTTTCACGAATGGCCACAACGCCACGCCCCAACTGCTCTTTTTGCAGTTTGGAATAATTGTAGGCCGGTTGGGCAACCGTACCGGTTGCCACACACAGAGCTGCTAAAGCACTCCATAGTTTTTTTTGTGTTTTCATTGTTTATCTTGTTTCTCCTTGTAAATTATATTTTCCTCCACCACATTCTCCGCATTTACCACATTCTTCACAAACTTTGTCACTTCCCCCACAGTCACATTCCTTATTTCCACGTTCTTGATAGGAAGGCGGGCATCGCCTTTCAAATCATAAACAGCCTCGGTACGGTCGCAAGTCACACTATCCATATAAAGTCCGTTGATGAATGTAATGCTATCCTGATAGGTAGGTACCAAATCACGCCACTGGTAAAGCACATCCCGTATCCACTTCGAGTACACGTTGCATCTTTCCCGCCTTCACATTTTTTCATCCAGATATTTTCAATAAATCCACCACGACGATGATTGGTTTTGGCAAAGAAAAGACGGAATACAGAATCGGGAGCCGTACAATTGTGCATGTACACATTCCGTACACCACCAGACATTTCACTACCGATTCCCAGTAACGTATGTCCTTTCAAGATATTACAATGGCGTATCACAATATTCTCACAAGCAGTATTCAGACGCCATGCATCCTGGTTACGCCCCTGCCTTTATAACCACAGCATCATCCCCTGATCGAACACACAGTTCTCTATCAGGAAGTTACGGCTCATTTCCAAGTCAATTCCATCATTATTATGGCCATGAGCCTTTACATCCAGATTACGTACGATACCACCATCACACATATAAAGATGTATCGTCCAGAAAGGACTCTGGCGAATCTTGAATTCATCCAGAAGCACATTTTTACACCGGTTGAAATGAATCAGATGAGGACGAAGATGGTTTTCTCCTTTTGCCATCTGACGCTGTTCTACAGGTACATCGGTAGAAGCCATCGTATATAACTCTTTCAAAGCATCCATGTGAGGTTTAGGACGTTTGAACCAGATTTTCCAAGTATCCATGATAGGAGCCAGTGTCCCTTTTCCGGTAATAGCAATATTCTCACAATCCATAGCATACAGCAACGGAGAATAGTTATAACATTCCATACCTTCCCATGAAGTCATCACAGCAGGCAGATAATCAGAGGGATTATCTGTAAAGCGTAATATGGCATTTTCTTCCAAATGAAGATTTACATTACTTTTAAAATGAACAGGTCCTGTCAGCCATTCCCCTTCAGGAATAACCACACGGCCTCCTCCGGCCTTATTACAAGCTGCGATGGCTTTGGCGATGGCCTCCGTATTCACTGTTTCCCCACCTTTCACCGCACCATAATCCACAATGGAAAAATCTTGTTCGGGAAAAACACATTCTTTGATGGGTTCCATAGCAAAAGGAGCATCGACAACCACCGTTTTATACTTTGGAGCCGGTGCCGTACATGATACGGCAAAAGCTACGGCCGCAATACCAGCCAAGGATTTTAAAAAAGTCTTCTTCATTTTATCAGTTGTTTTTCATTGTAATTTCTGTATGCACAAATATCCTGAATATCTTTGTTCACCCTATTTTATCCGAGGCATATAAAGGTATATCTGATCCAATACCACACCTTCATCCAATGCGGTAAAAATTAAACGATGGGAAGCTTTCCGTGCAACAGGAAGAACCATCCGTCGGACAGCCTGATTACACAAAACATTCTCCTTCCATTCTTCACTGCGTCCTTTAGTTTCATACGAAACAGCCTCCGTGGCACTTCCATCCAATGAAATGGTAAAACGCAACCGTTCTCCTTCCACCGGATGATTAGGCAACAATCGTACTTCCACCTCTACAGAATCCGTTTCCCATGCAGTAAATTCAAAAGTCAGTTCTTTATTCTTTGACACCGCCACCGCCTTCCCTTCATAGCCTAGCCCTTCACAAATTGCCGATACCCCTTCAGCGCAATCAGCACCATTCCATGTATAGACAGCCTGACGTTTTTCAGGCAACCCGGACGATAGTGCCTTTCTTTCCACCCGGTTGAAAACCGGAAGTCTGCGTGGTTGGAAATCCATCATACGGTTCCATTTTGTTGTGTTATAGCGTTTTGTCAATGAAACTATACTGTCATACGCCCTGTCACTATCCGCCCAATCAGCCTTTCCATGACGCGCCAACTGGGCTGTCAGCAGTTTGTTATTCATCTGAGCAGCCGCCTGGACAGGATACTTCACCAACTGAAAATAAGTTTCTTTTTTCTGTGCAGGAAGTGCATGCCATTCCTGCTCCACCTTATCTGACAATTGTCTGTATGCGGCCAGACGTTCATTGATTTCCTGCTCACTCCAAGGCAAATCACTGATCACTTTAAACTTAGGATCCTTCTCTTCCGTGCGGGTATTCCCCATAAATTCCGGCTTACGGATATAAGCCAAACGATAAGCTTCCTGCATGACAGGCTGTAACCGGTCAGCCCTATTTTTCCAAACTCACGCTCCAGGAAATGACGTTGATGAGCAACGACTCCCTGCCGCTTCACCTCTTCCAGGTTCCATGCCATATCCAGGAAAAGTTCTACCTGATATTCAGCCGGTTTAATATCTCCGACATTCAATATCCACATTTTCTGTATACCCCGCTCATATGCCAAAGACATTTGCTGGTATACCAAGGAAGGATGGGCAGTTCCCAGCCAAAGATAATCATGCGGACGCCCCCAATAAGATATATGATAATATACCCCGTTTCCTCCCTTACGGGCACGTTCTTCTGCTGTAGGGAAATGACGGATATAACCATAATTGTCATCACACCACATTAGCGTCACTTCATCGGGCACTTGCAGCCCGGCATGGTACACATCCAACACTTCCTTATAAGGAATAAAGACTTGAGGTACTTGAGTCACATCCTTATTTACATATTTAGTCAACAAATCGCGCTGATCCTTCAAGACCTTGGTCAAAACAGCTTTTTGTTCTTCTATGGTCTTAGCACCATTCATCGCACCGTCGTGTACTCCACGCATACCTAAAGTATACAGATTATCCAACCCTGCAACCTCCTTTACGCGTTGCTCCCAAAAGGACAAGACATGAGCACTGTTGTGAACATAGTCATACTCTCCCACTCCATCCCGTTTCCACTCACCATTGGTATTCCGCATCATCGGTTCACAATGAGAAGTTCCAATGAAAATACCAAACTTATCAGCCACTTCTTTGTTGCCCGGTGTAAAATAAAAAGGTACAGAACAGCCATGCATAGCCGGCCAGAAGGTATTGGCACGCAGACGAAGCAATAACTCAAAAATCCGCTCATGTGTTTTCGGACCGATTTGTCCTTTCACATCACTTGGCTCGTATGTCTGCCAGCTCCAAGGGGTAAGCCCCCAGTCCTCATCGTTGATAAAAATCCCCCGATATTCTACGGAAGGAGACTGCATATTCCGATAAGAAGCCGGTAGTTGAAAAATCTCTTTCTTTGCAGGGGTCGCATCTGCCCACCACTCCCATGGAGAAACGCCTATCAACCGTGAAAGTTCCATGACGCCGTATGCAGTACCACGCTTGTCACTGCCGGCTATAACTAATTTACCATTGGAAGAAACGGTCAGCAGAAAAGCTTCTTTTTTATTTTTTATAGGAGACAAATCAACCCCTGCCTTATCGATCAAATTACTTTGTCCGATGGTTCCGACTATAATCATTCCTTTTTTACTTTCTGGAGTAACAATTATGCGGGTAGAAAAGACAGACTCTACATCACGATTGAGCAAATTCAAAGCTGTATGTACAACTTCTTCCTCTGAATTGCCACAGGCAACAGTCACCGGTTCGCCTGATTTCAAGACAAAAGGGTTCTGTCCATATACAGACAATACTGCTAAAAAGAAAGCTAGAAAAGAAATGAGTTTTTTGTATTTCATAGTTTTTATTTTCAATATTGCAAATAAGACGAAATAGGATTGGATTCCATAGAATAAGATACAATAATATGGAAATTCGTCCATAAAGCCTGTATTATTTATCGTATTTGCAATGTTTTTATGTCGAAGAATGCAAAAGTTCCAATAAACAGCTGCCACACCTACAGCTATAAAAACAATGTGCCAATATATCAATAGCTATGTAAAACATGACACAGCCAATTGATACATTAGCACATAAAAATAATACGCCACCTTATCAAATCAATTTAAGGCATAGGCGACAATCCTTCCCACATTACATTCCATTTTCCATCTTTCGGGAAACCAGGATTTTCTACTTCACAGCCGTCCCAACCGGCGCACATTAATGCAATGGCAGTTAACAAACCACCATTACCCGGTAAATAAATACGCAAACGGGGATCTTGATAATTATGTCCGTTCGGCAAATATGTATTGGTACGTTTATTCATAAGCAATGCCTCCACTGCTTTTTCCGGCTCACCCAATCGAGTAGCATTCATCGCTGTCATAGGATAATCCCAACCCCAAGTCTTTCCCCAATTCCAATTATCCCAGATCCACTGAAGTGTATTCTTCATGTAATCTTCACGGATTAATTTATTCATAGGCAAGGTGCCTACGGCACCTAACACTGCCATGTGGTCACTGGTAAAACGGATATCCTTATAAGTATCTATTGCATTTTCCGCAGCCAGATACAACCCATCCTCATTATAAGCCAGTGGAGAAAGCTTGTCTATTAACTCATCCCATTCCAAATTACGTTTTTCACCTGCACGCTCACGCCATATCTGCGCTATCTGCATGGCAAAATGCCAATAAGAAAGTTCAAAAGGAGGATTTATAGTAGTACTCGCATTCAATGTTTCCTGAGCCGGAATCGCTCCCTTTAAAATAAACCGCACTCCCAATTCATCGTATGTGGCAAAAGAATACATGAACTTGGCTGTTTCTTGAACCAAATGGTTATATTTCTCTATCACTTCTTTGTCTGGATTAGAGCGATAAAGAAGTTCTGCCAGATAAATAAAATGCGGTTGTTGCCAAATCAAAAAACTGCCTACACTGGAAGGTGCCTCCACACCACTAGGATCAGTCATTTTCATCCATCGGATTCCATCAAAGCCTTGCCGACGAGCCACTTCCCTTGCTATAGGTTCTACCGTTTTATACCATTCTAAAGTATGGCTGAGTAATTCAGGATGTCCCCAAAGCGGTTGCCATGCCTGATGCCACCAGATCATTTCAAGATGATATTTTCCAAACCACGAATTGTAAGTTAGCCCCGTCTCTTGTGGAGGAGTACTGCCCGCACATTGAATAGCAAGCAAATATTGACTAAGCACTACCCGACGTTCCAATTCTTTAGCACGCGGATCCGTGCAATGAGAAAAAATCTACCGCAGCACCTTTTTCCCAGAAACTCGCCCAATGATTCTTAGCCAAGCTTTCAACTTCCGAGAAATTAGGGAGGGCAGCAAGCTGGTCTGGCTCATTAACAGTAAAAGCACATGAAAACGAAAAAGTATCTTCTTGTGGAAGCAGTACAAAATAATTTTTCTCTTTTTCTTTCAATAATGCCTTGCCTTCCCATTTTAATTCTACATAATATACCGTAGAATCCAACGTACGTTTTAACACAGCACTTTGCGTGTCCTGTTTAAGAACCTCGGTAGAGTGTTTATCATTGGCATCCCAATCACATGCATTATCGGTATGAATACCTGTAGGATAAGGAAAATGTAATTTTATCCCTGTATGCAAGTGACTGTCTATGTGGGCTGAAATCATATCCTGTGCCGGATGGCAAACCGTCCGTACATCAAAGTCATTACCTTTCCAAGTAAACCGACTGAGTATCTCACCTTCCCATAAATTCAGAGTCTGGCTGATTCTGGTAACATCGGAAATAGCAGCCTCATCCCCCCATTCAAACCCGATCACTCCTAAATGTAACCGATGTGGATTGGCACGAAACCAATCAGATGCATTCTTTTGTCTTTTATCTTCTTGAGATTGAACGGCATACAATTCTTTATGTCCTCGTCCAAAATCATATTCACTCAATGTTTCTTCGTGTCTATAACCGTCCATATTAGCAAAACTATGCCATCCCCATTGACTTTGCGTACCCAGAGGGACACCTTTTTTATAAGCATCAGGAAAAGTTTGCAACCCTGTAACATCTACCGTAAATGCAAATTCACCATTCCCTACAGAAAGCGAAGCCAACGAATCGAAAGCTGAAAATTGGGGATTATTCCGGCTCACTAACGCTTTACGGTCTATCGGAACTTGCTGTACGGGATGAGTACAAGCAACGAACATCACTAATAAAGAACAACATAATAATATTCTCATTATCTAATTTTTTTTTTTACACTGTAAATAGATATTCATTTTTACGACTTCCTTATATCCTATGGCATAGGATGTAATCCCTCCCAACGCACATTCCATTTACCATCTTTGGGAAATCCCGGATTACTGACCGAGCAACCGTCCCACCCGGCACACATCATAGAGACAGCTAATAACAGCCCTCCATTACCAGGCAAATAAGAACGAAGACGAGTCGAACGATAATTGTTACCACTAGGCAAAAGCAAATCCTCCCGGTTATCCATAGTTATGGCACGCAAAGCAACCTCAGGCTGCAACAAGCGAGTAGCATTCATTGCCAGTGTGGGGTAATTCCAACTCCAGGATCCTCCGGACCAATTCCAATTTTGAGCCGCACGCACCAAAGTCTTTTGCATTTTTTCTTGATCAATGAGCCGCGACTCAGGCAACATGCCGTAAGCCAGCAAATTTTCAGAAGAAGTCCCTGTAACATAAAAAGGATCATGTTTACGCTTACTTTTTCCCACCTTCTGATGAAGAAACAGAACTGCCCGTTTCTTTAGGACGCTGACCATTGATATACCCACCTGCCGGCATTTCCGGTAATTTCTCTGCAGGAATACCATTCACGAAATCAGGTATTCCTCTACCCTTCTCCGCCGGTAAGTAAATACCGTCAGGACTGCTGGTAAGAGGAGCCAACTTTGCAAGAATCTCATCCCACTCCGCATGACGTTGCAGCCCAAGTCTCTCCCGCCATTTCTGAGCTATGGACAAGCCGAAGTGCCAATAGGCCATTTCAAAAGCAGGATTAAGAGTCGTCTCTTCATTATAGGATTCATTAGCTGCACAAGCTCCTTGAATAATATAACGATCATTATCAGAATCATAATTAACAAACGAAGCCATAAAAGCAGCTGTCTGTTCTACCATATCGGCATACTCACGAAGAAATTCTTGAGAAGGACATGCACGATAGATAAGTTCTGACATATAAATGACATGGGGTTGTTGCCAGATAATAAAAAGAGCCGACATCCGATGGTGCCTCATTGGAAGACGGATCAGTCATTTTCATCCAACGTATGCCATCAAATCCCTGTCTGGCTGCAATATCACGTGCCATCGGCACAGCAGTCTTATACCATTTCAATTGTTTCTCCAAAAGATCTGCTTTATTCCAAAGCGCATAATGAAAACTGTGCCACATTACCATCTCTAAATGATATTTACCATACCATGTATTATAAGTCAGACCGGTTTCAGCAGGAGGGTAATTTTGCGCTTCCTGCGAACGGAGCAAATATTGAGACAGCACAACCCGACGCTCCAAAAGCGAAGCACGGGGATCCGTACAGGAAGAAAAATCAATAACACCGGATGTCTGCCAATAATCCATCCAACAACGGTTGGCCGAAAGCAGATTAGCTTTGTAATCAGGCTGAGGTACTACAGGTTGGTGCTTATAGAATCCGACATTGAAAGTCCACTGCTTATCGGAAGGTATCAATTTCAACCTGTTCTTCCCAGTTTGAGAAAGAACAGCTTTACCACTCCAACTGATTTCCACATAATAGACAGTAGAATCTACTGTACGACGAATAAGAGCTCGTTGAGGTTCGGAAAGAATTATGTCGGTGGAGTGACAGTCATCGGCTGTCCAGCAAGTAGCATCGTCAGCTGCCTCACCTGTAGGATAAGGGAAACGGATGCCAACTGCCAGCTTTGCCGATGAAGACACAGAAGCAGAGACAATGTCACTATCGCCATTACAAGAAGTAGTTACCGTAACCGGAAGTTTTCTCCATAGGAAATGGGAATGAAGTTCTCCTTTCCACATGTCGAGAGTCTGGTCTATTTTAGTAATATCGCTCACCAACAAGCTGTCAAATCCTATATTTCCCAAATGCAGGCGGTGCGGATTGGCACGAAACCACTCTGCCGCTTTGGCATTACGTTCAGGACCTTCTGGAAATTGTACGGCATAAATCCCATGAGGATGACCGGGAAGCGGATGATCCTGTAGAGTTTCAACTATCTTATAGTCCTCCTTGTTAGGAAAACTGTGCCATCCCCATTCGCTATAGGTACCTAAAGACAAGCCTTCTTTATAATATTCGGGAAAAGTCTGCAATCCCGTAGCATCGGCAGTAAAAGCGAACCGCCCATTTCCGACTGTCAAAGAATGAAGAGAATCAATTTTTGTAACATGAGGGTTATTACGCATCACCAATGCATGACGGTCAATAGCAGTATCGGCACAAGCTGTAACCAGCAGCATTGCTGCCAATACAACAATAAAAAATGTTTTATTTCTCATCATAGACACTATTTAGTAAGATACTGAATAAATGTAGACATACCATTCATATATTCCTTGATGGAAATGACTTCAGAAGGAAGAGGAGCATTAGAGAAGCCCGGATTCTCTTTCGAAACACTAGGCAAACGACCGGGTAAATAATCTTTTTTCTTCAAAATAGTGAGCAGACTATCTACTTTGTGTATCCGCTTGCTGCATTTTACCACGCATTAAATGACTTAGTAAAGTTCCAGAAATATCCGTTTGACCTATAAACGGAGAATCTTTTGTCACTTCCTCTTTGGAGAGAGAGAGCAAATGCTGATACTCATCTTTTAAAGATTGCAAATCAATAGCCCGCGTAGAGCTATAATGAGTTATGAGTCCATGATAATCATAATCCACCCAATAATGATCTGGATCATTATGAAGGTAAAGAGGTCTGTTAGTGCCTACTTCTACAAAAGTAGGACACAATATCTGTCCCGGTTTTACAGACTTACCCAATTGTTTCATTTGCGCGTCGTTATATCGGATAGATTCTAGAAATTCAAATGCATCCGGAATACGGGCTAAATATTTAGTATCCCCAGTCCAACGATAAAAACGCATCAAGTTGCGACACATCTCGGCAGTAGCTGTAGCCGCATAACCTGCCGGTTCAAAATCACGAGCATGACCTGGAGAGTAATTGAGATCCAACTTATGCTGCATAGCCCAACCTGCCTGAGGCTTTCCTCCCTGCAATGCCAAGACACAAGTCATAGCCCGCTGAAGAGGCTCCAATGCCCGAGTTTCACCTAATAAAGTGTAACAAGCCAATAAAAAATTAATATTGTTAGTATGAACTCCATCATTAATGGTAATAAACGAAGTATAGTCTTCCTTATCACCTTTCACATATTCATAATGGAGAGGATAGCGCTGCGGCCACCCACCAATAGGATACTGACTCTCCAAAACAAAATCAAGACACCTTTCTACCGGATATTTATACTTCGGATCCAGAGTCAGTAAATACATACGCAAAAGGAACATTCCACTATCGTAGGTAGCCGCATCATCATAAGTACAATTTCCATAATAATGAGCATGTTCCTGAGCACAATGAATATATCCTTTCTGTACTTTGGAAAACCATTGCTTAAGCGAAGTTTCTCCGGAAAAGTCCAACATATAAGGCCATCCCCCACTTGAATGCTGTCCCCAGATAAGAGCATCTGCCGCTGCTTGTGCCGCTTTCAGGTAATAAGATTCTCCAGTCAATTGATAAGCATTCAAAAATACATTTCCCATAGCAGGTGTACCAGCTTCTATCCATATCATACTTGGTTTAGCTTCCAGTTCCCCCCAACAACGGGAGAAATCAGGACTGTAATTCCATAAATAGCCACCACGGTTGCTGACCTTCTCTACCATGAAACGTGTAGCTTTCATCATAGCCACTTTTATATCAGAGGCCGGAATGTTTTTCTGTGCTCCAGCAGACAACAAAGTAATGAAAAGCATTACCGCCATACATATCATTTTCATACTGTTTTTTTTATAAGATAGGAAGAGAAAAGAAACAAAAAATCATCACTATTCTTCCCCCTTCCTATATAGAAATGTTTATAATTTATTGATTAATAAGCAGGATGTTGTTGACCGGTTAACCCAGGATTAACATCAATAATGGCTGTGGTGCTCAAAGTATAAAGTTCAGCCTGATTCTTGATAAACCCACGATATAACTCGGTAATCCAGGCGGGCAACGTGTTATTGTTTTCTTATAACCCAATATCTTGGATTGTCCGGCTATACCGGAATTAGTTTCTCCTGCAATATTGGGAGTAATAAACATATTTACCCAATTCCAAGTGCCTCCATACCGGGCAACCAGTTCACTCATTTCCGTTTCTGTGGGCTGATGATCGAAATCTATATAAGTAAGACCTACCAAAGGATCCTTCCAAGATGTAGAAGTTGCTTCTTTATATGCCCGATAAGTCTTCACCTCATTATAAGGAACCTCACGCATAGCCAGTTTCTCGGTATTTGCTTTTGTTTCAGCCAAAGTTTCAGCCAACAAGTTCCACCGGATAAGATCAGTACGCCGCCATCCTTCTGTAGCTAATTCAAAGGCACGTTCCTTCACAATCGCTTTAAAAAAAGTATCATAAGTAGAGGGTGTGGTACCTATACGAGAGGCATCTCCTGCAAAAGCACGCAGACGAACTTGTTCATAAGCTGCCTTAGCTGCTTCCGTGGGCCCATTGTTCAAGTAATTTTCGGCTTCTGCGTACATTAACAATACATCCGAATAACGAAGTATAGGCCAATTGACATCCGTTTTCAAAGTGGCCGTACGGGGACCGGCTTTCCAATTGCAGCGCCATTTTCCCAAATTCAAAGCGCCATAAGGCACAGCAATATCGTTACCAGCCGCATCAATACTGTAATTGCCCACTGTAACATCCCGACGGGTATCATCATCGGCAAAAGAAAGATAAAAGGTAGGATGAATCAGTTGCAAAGGCAATGTTTTACCATAAAGGGCATTGGAAGCATGAATGCAAAGTCCATTTGTATATCCCACACGACCATTGGTTGTATTGCCAAACTCAGCATATTCAAACATTACCTCTTCAGGGTTATAAACGCCACCCTCGTTCAAGGCTCTAAACACATCCTCATATTTAGAAAGCAAGCTGTTTTCACCTTTACTAATCACTGCTTTACAAGCTTCATCAGCAATGGTATATAATTTTCTTACACGCGATTCATCCAAAGGACGGCGCATCTGAAGAGTAGATTTATCATAAGTATTCAGATCCCAATGCAAAGCATAACCTGCTGCATAAAGAGCTGTACGGGCCAATAATCCATAAGCAGCATTCTTGGAAATCCGCTCAGGAGTAGAGAAAAATCCTTCACTATACCAAGGAAGTACTTCGACAGCTTCTTGCAAATCGGCAATAATGCCATCATAAATCTCATCCCGATCAACACGGGAAGAAGAAAAAGTCGTCATATCCAATACAGGAACAGTAGAATAAGGTACATCCCCAAAATAACGAATCAAATTCAGAAAGCAAGTAGCCCGAACAGCCAGACATTCAGCTATATAAATGTGACACTTTCTCTCGTCCTCTCCCGAAAGGCTCATTGCACGTAATCCTTTCAAGCATGAATTACAACGCTCAATGCTGGAATAAGAGGTAGTATAAATGCCTGTGGGACAACTTTGATCATTGAGCACATAATTGGCCGCATAATTATTAGCATTCGAATTACTCTCAGTAGACCACATTTCATCTGTTCCATTCTGAGCCTTATACCAAGCATCCTGCATCCAGACACCTGTGTAACAAGCAAGAACAGCCATCTCAGCTTTATCAATGGAAGAGAAAACACTTTCACTGTCTGTCTTCGATTTAGAAGGAAGATCCAGAAAGTCAGAACAAGAACTGAAATTGATCGCCAAAAAGGCAACAGCTATATAATATACTATTTTCTTCATAATACAACTCTCCTATTATTATAATGAAAGATTAATGCCAAATACAAATCCTTTGGAACGTGGATAAGAAGAATCATCAATACCCGGAGTTAAAATAGAACTTTCCTTAGAAACTTCGGGATCATAACCTGAATAATTCGTAATAGTGAATGGATTATTCAATGTACAATATAGACGCAAATTACTGATAAAAGCTTTACTTAACCACTTTTTCGGGAAAGTATAACCTAAAGTAATAGTGCTTATGCGAAGATAAGAACCATCTTCCACAAAACGATCAAGCGGAGTAGTAATAGCTGCGCGGTTGTCATTATGAATACTCCACAGAATGTTCAGATCATGCTGATTAGGATTAAGCTCAGCTATACGGTTGAGGTCCGTAGCTTCTTTTCCAGTACGGGGATCCAGCAGAGTGAAACGATTGGCAGCATCCGCAAGCATATTTTGGTACGGTTGGTATGGACCGACAAAACGCTGGGTAGACATATTAAAAATATCATTACCATAAGAGAATACCATAAATACAGAAAGATCAAAGCCCTTATAAGAAAAAGTATTTTTAAAACCTCCGGTAAAATCCGGATTAGCATTCCCGATGACTGTCATATCATCAGAATTATAAACAGGTGTCCCCTTATCATCCGTCTGCCCCGTAGTATTTACATACTTGATATCACCCGGTTTATATTGAGTTTTTACAGATCCTTTCTGATAAATAACACCATCTTTCAAAACATATTTATCACCATTCTGCACAAAATCGTCGGTAGTATAAACTCCATTGGTCTTATACCCATACATCTCACCTAAAGAATGACCTACGATGGCACGGTATAGAACAGAAGAATTGGTACCACCACTGACGCTAGTCTGATAATATTCATTCTCACCGTCTATTCTCAAGACCTTGGAACGATTGAAGGAGATATTGAAATCGGTAGTCCAAGTAAAATGTTTGTTGCGGATGTTCGTACTGCTTATAGCTATCTCAAGACCGCGATTACGGATAGAACCGATATTCTGATATTGGTGCGTATAACCGGTTGATGTCGGGATAGCCACTTTCATAAGCAAATCATCGCTCTTATTGTTATACCAGTCCAATGTCAGGTTAACTCTGTTTCCCCACAAACCCAAGTCCAGTCCGATATTCGTAGAAACGGTTTTCTCCCATTTTAAGTTATTATTACCTACTGTGCTGCCAGGTGCCAAAGCCGCCGTTTCCTGATTGCCCACAGGATATACCGTAGCATTATAGGCAGTAGCATACATATAATTATCAATATTACAATTACCGGTAGTTCCATAACCTACTCTCAATTTGAAATTATTGACAACATTTCCAATAGCATTATCTTTCCAGAATCCTTCTTCAGAAACGCGCCAAGCTGCCGCTGCTGAAGGAAAATAGCCCCAACGATTACCCTCGGCAAATTTAGAAGAACCGTCTGCACGTAAGGTTGCTGTAAAAAGATAGCGGTCATTAAAAGTATAATTGAGACGACCGAAAAAAGACAACAAAGCATTTTCTTCTAAAGAAGACTTCCATGTATCGGAGTGGCCATACTAATATCATTAAGACCGAAATTAGTATCGGGAAATGCCTTATAGGCAGTTTCTGTACCAGATGTATTTGTATAATATAATTCGTGTCCTAACAAAACGCCCAAATCATGCTTCTCAAACGTATGTTTCCAATTCAATGTATTAGTCCATTGATAAGCATATCGTTCCTTATTATCAATACTGCCATAAGGTCCGCCTTTGAGTTGAGCATTGGCCGTACGACCATCATCGAAATTAGTTGTTTTGATTTGGGCCCAATTATAACTACCAGCTGTACGGAATGTAAAATCCTTCAAGAAATCAATGTCCACACCGGCATTAACACTAAAAATACGACTAAGTTTTCTATTTATTATAGCATCGTTGGTTATCAATGGGTTATACACATCATATTCGTTACTGAAAGTACGGAATTCGGTATTTAACTCTTCATTAATAAGCTGATCATCAGTAAACAGGATTCCGCCAGTTTCAGGACGCAAAATAGCTTGTTTTAATCCGGAATAAGAACCTCCACCTAATGTTTTGGCGTAATTAAAAGAAGAATTCATATCAAAACGTACATTTTTCCATAGCTGGGAATTTACTTTAGTACGAATCGTATTACGGTAATATCCGTGATTTTTTACGATACCGTCTTGCGACATATTATTGTAGCTTACCAATACTTGAGTTTTTTCCGTTCCGGTAGAAAGAGATAGATTATGGCTTTGAGTAAGAGCACTTCCACCAAAAATTTTATCTTGCCAGTCTATTCCGGAACGTCCGCCATAAGTTTGCTCTATATCAGACCATGCTCCCGTATAAAATCCATCATCCGTATAATCCCCTCCAAACATACGTGCATACTGGTTCATTTCTCCGGCAAGAGTCCACCATTCATACTGATATTTGGCATACTGTTCAAGATTGAGCAAATCCAGTTTCTTGCCCAACCAATCCACAGATACATAGCCGTTGTAATTCACAGTTGTCTTGCCACTACTTCCACTTTTGGTCGTAATAAGAACCACACCATTTGATCCACGCGCTCCATAAATAGCTGTTGTCGAAGCATCTTTTAAAATATCAATAGTCTTAATGTCATTTACATCAATATTCTTCAAACCATCTTCCGACTGGAAGCCATCAATAATATAGATAGGTGTAGTAGACTGAGTAATGGAAGTACCTCCACGAACGGTAATATTCACTTCAGCCCCAGGAGCTCCGTTCTGTGAAACAATATTCACTCCGGCAGCTTTTCCTGCTAGCGCTTGAGCCGCATTAGTAACAGGAACTTCCGCTAAATCTGCACCGGTAACTGAAACAGAAGAACCGGTCAAATCACGTTTTTTCACTACTCCATATCCTATAACAACCACTTCTTCAAGGGTTTTAGCATCCTCTTTCATCACAATTTTGAAAGAAGATTTTCCATTTACACTTATTGTTTCAGTTACATACCCCACATAACTGACAATCAAAGAAGCATTACTTGAGACATCATTCAATATAAAATTTCCATCAAAATCCGTAATAGTTCCATTAGTAGAACCTTTGACCATCACCGTAGCACCTATTACAGGCTCTCCTTTATCATCAACCACCACGCCCTTTACGCTACGACCTACCTGTTGTACGATGGCTACCTCTTTCGTTGCGGAAGAAATGGCAGACTTTTCAGAAAGAATAATATTCTTATCCAAGACTTTATAGGTCGTATTTGTTCCGGAGAAAAGCTTCTTTAAGACTGAAAAAACATTCTCATTCTTGACATTCAGGTTACTTTACGTTTCAAATCGACCTGCTTATTATTATAGAAAAAGGTGAAATCCGTCTGTTTTTCAATTTCGGTCAGGACTTCAGAGACCGTCCGAGTCTGAGAACTGATGTTCAACATGGTTCTCTGTGCATAATTATTGCTAGCATATAACAAGCTGGCAAAACTGAAAAGAACAAAAAGAGTTATTTTCAGAGACAAAGGCAGTTTACATACTGGTTTCTTCATTTTCGTAAATAAATTTAATTTTAACTTCATAATTTGATTACAGATAAAAAGTAGTGTGTTTTTTCTGTAGATTGTTTTACGTAGGATGTTTCAACATAGCTTGTTATTTTTAAAAGATTAATAAACTTCTATTTTCTGTTTTTCTTGATGAATATTATTACTTTCTGCATACTTAAATTTTATATTTGAAGATACGCTGATATATTCCAGAATTCGTCCCAAGCGTTGTTTCTCAAGTACACCGGTAAAAGAGGCTTCAAAACATTTGGGATTCTTTACTACGAAATCCACATCAAAACGTTTAGATAGCATTTTAAGAACTTCCTTAAATGGAGTATCACGAAAAATAAGTTTTCCGTCTTTCCAAGAAGTGATAACCTCTACATCTGCCTGATCAATTTTTATTTGTTGCTGTGCAGCAGTATAAACAATTTCCTGTCCCGGCTGAATTTCCTGTTCCGTCCAATTACTTTTCTTATTTTCATATGCCATGGCAATGCTTCCTTCCACCAAAGTTGCAGTTATTGTTTTATCATCAGCATAGGCTTCCACATTAAATTGGGTACCATAAACTTTTACAACAGCTTTCTGCGGCGTTCGGACCATAAAAGGCTGACGGGAATTCTTTGTTACCTCAAAGTAGGCTTCGCCATTCAATTGGACATTACGACTTTTTTCGTCAAAGTGAGAAGGGTAAACAATAGTTGAATTGGAATTAAGAATTACATGAGTTCCATCCGGCAAAATAGTAGAAGTTATCATTCCCGGATTAGTACGAATCTCTATAAAATTCACTTTATTCTGCTCATTACCATTCATCCATAAATACAAAGTAGACAGTAGCAAAGGTATGGCAAGAATAGCAGCGGCACGTTGTGCCCATCGCCCCCATTGTAGCTGTCGTTCCCTTCTTATCCTGCCTCTGACTTCCTTCAAAGCAGCCCGTGCATCAGTCCGTTTTAAGGTATCCATTGTTTTTGTGGCAAAAGAAAGATAATAAATCTGTTTGGCCAGCTTTTTATTTGCTTCGGAAGAGATAATCCATTTTTCAATCTCATCTTTCTCACTTAGAGTCACTTCTCCTTCAAAATAACGGAGTAAAAGCGCTTCATCTATTCGGGTATCTGAATTTATCATAATGTCCTTTTATAATAAGTCTAACCAAGATCAAAAGTTCCTAAACCAAAAACTGTTTTTTTTGAATTATTTTTCGAATAGGTACTTTCATGATTAAAATTATGTATTTTTGCAATAACATTTTCTTCTATAATCTATGGAAACCACAAATGATAATTTGATAGACAAGCAACTGTATATATCCATGCAACAGGGCAATAAGAAGGCATTTGATACTTTATTCATCAAATATTATGCTATGCTTTGTGCTTTTGCCCGCAGTTTTGTTTCATTAGAAGATGCAGAAGAAGTGGTTCAAGATACCATGTTACAGATATGGGAAAATAGAAAAACAAATCATATAGATTCTTCTGTTCATCATTATTTGTTCAAGGCAGTAAAAAACAAATGTTATACCTTAATGACCAGAAATTCTCTTCGATTCCAAATAGAAAATATACTCACTCCGGACATACAGGAACTATTCGAAGATCCTGATTTCTATATTATAGAAGAATTAACACAAAAAATAGAAAAAGCAATACTTAATCTTCCAGAATCTTATCGGGTAGCTTTTGAAATGCATCGTTTCCAAAACAAGACCTATCAGGAAATTGCAGAAGAATTAAACATATCTTCCAAAACGGTAGATTACAGAATTCAACAGGCACTAAAACAATTACGGAAAGAATTAAAAGACTACTTACCCTTACTCCTATTCTTTTTTGCCCCTTAATAGGAACCCGTACATCCTATTATATCCTTGTACCCTATCACTTCATAACTGATATGATGATAAGAAGTGTTTCTGCCGGGAATATATGCCTCTCCAAAAGTTGTGTCAATGTTCCCAACGCTTTACCCCGAAACAGGATGGTAAGTTCTTATCTTTCTGATTATGTTCTCCATACAAAACGCTCCTTTTTACAAAAATACAAAATAGGTGCGATAAAATATTACCCTATCCGTCTAAAGACATCTATAACCTAAGAATACGGCAATTTTTCTAACTATATAGATTTCAAAGAAACATATTTCTTATTCCTTCAGCAAGTTTACAAAAAGTTGGAAGACAATATGCTCTCATGCCCTCATTAACGATGATAATCATCTCATTAACAATGCACTATATTATGAGTGTATCATCTTTATGCTCTCATAAATGCCCTCATGCCCTCACAGTGTTTACTTTCTCACACAGACGTATATTACTTACTATCAGATACATACATTAATATTTATCTATTTCCCGAAATTCAAGAGACAGCCGTTTTTCAGGCTTTTTCTCTTCCATGTCATGCCCAATGCAGCCTTTACGGATTTATACCGATAGCACAAAGCATATCTCCCGATTATACGATACAAACATAGGGATGTAGTTACGCAAGGATAGGAACAGGTTTACATCAAAATTCCTTCATGATTGCTCAACCAAACTACAGGGCCGACGCATTAAAAATTATTGTCCTGCAAAAGTTGTGACAAATAGTTTTCATCATCCCGCTTTTAGTCTTTTCAGATTCATACTTCCTTTTGTTGTTTTCTCATTCTTAAGTATGGTAAGCGCCATCTTTGTTGCCACCGAAAAGTTTCCGGCAGCATTTTTCACCTTTTTACTGTAGTCTTCTCGAAAGGTAACATCCAGTTGCCAATGAAGATTATTCTCAATAGACCAATGCTGCCTGATGGCAGATGCAATCTCCTCCGGTCGGGTATTATCAAGTGAAGTTACATAGTATCTGACCTCTTGAGTATATTCCCCTATTGCGACTATTGTTCTTTCCGACTTTATCCTTACAACAGACTTCAACCCCACAAGTTTCTTCTTGAACATTTTCTCCATTATAGATCCATAACCGACTACAGTACAGGTTCTTTTCTCAATCCTTCCATGTCCGGCATTTTCCGACACATGCCTGATGACTCTATTGATTATTTCATCTCTATCCTGATAATAGTCAATGATTTGTTTAGCCGGTTGATAATTTTTTTCTTATTCTCCTTTATAGCGATAATATAATTTGCATCATGCCCAATAATGGTCTGGGTTATATCTTTCTGGCACCCCATCGCGTCAATTGTAACAATACAACCACTTAGTTCCAAAGAGTTAATCAACAATGGAATAGCTGTAATCTCAGTGCTTTTGTCATCTACTTTCACCTGACCTAAAGAAATTCCATTAGCGGCAGACCAGGCGGAAACCATCCATAATTTGAATCCTTCTTTTCCCCTAGTATGTTCTCCATCACATTGGCTTGGACCACGCATGAGCTTGCCATCTATAGCTACAACGCCTTTCACCTCCAGACAGACTCGTTTTACCCAATTACGGAAGATCAACTCAAAATAATCGGACTTTATCATACTGAAGAATCTGTTAAAAGTATCATGACTGGGGATGAACTCCAGGCTAGGTATGCGACTCTTAAAAAGCAATTTTCGAATTGCCAAATTCCTCAATTTCATTCCAGGACTGGACTCACAGATTACAGCAGCAATGGATATATAGATACTAGTTTCCATTTTATGGACTTTCTTGCGGTTCATACTAGGATCTTCTATTTGTTTACAAAGGTCAATTATACCAATTTTCATGTTAGTTTATGTTTTAATATATCTTATAAAGACAAGAAAAACAATCGACATAATCAAATAATAACACATTAATAATCAACAATATAACAAATAAATAACAAGGAATAATATAGTAAAAAATATAATGCATCCGCCATAACCACGGATGTGATTAAGTCTAGTCACCTTTGTGGTTAACTTTAACCACTCTTGTAGTTAGACTTAACCACCTAGGTAGATAAGCAATTACAAACATATAAAAAGTAGGAAAAGAAAAGAAAGAAAAGAAATAAGAGACAGGGAAATATGCACACATAGACTACCACCAACTCGATTCACAAGCCATGCAGCTGCTTTATAAGAACGAACGTTAGGGGGTGAATGATGAAAAAGAGTAGGGTATTGTGGCAAAACAACACCGAATTTGAGCAAATTTTGCCTTTGGAGCAGTTTTTCAAATATCACTTTTCTTCTGCTACTTCAGAGAAGAAGGAAGAAGGGAGACCGCTCATGAAGATTTTCAATTACCCGAAAGGACATACGCATAAAAAGAACTATAAATCAACAATATAAATTATTCCAGACGCATTCCCTGCAAGCTGAGCATTCCCCCAAAAGCCAGCAATAAAAGTACTTTGTATCATGCGATAAAGTCTGAATAATTTATTTTTAAGCATCGGTGTTAGTGAGGGCAATGCCCTCACTAACACCGATGCTACCACCACTAATAAGCAGTTCATTATAAATAAGTTATGGCAAAAAATGAGGGCATGAGGGCATTTTCGCGTCCAACTTTCTATTGTTTTTTGCCATGTTCCAATAAATTTCTTCAGATGAACCCATTTTTGCCTGTTACTGATTATTTCTAATAAGGTATCTCATAAATTATACTTTATCCACATCAACCATCGACATAAATTAAGAAACAAAAGATCATAAAATCCTTTTAGGAGAGAACAAAAGATGAAAAGTTTCTGTATTCCCCTCTGTGACATACCTACTTAAAAACAAAACATTATTCCAAAAGAATTCGCTGAAAATACAGGAAATAAAAAGGAAATCAGTAACTTTGTATGTTATCATTTAAAAACAAAAAAGTATGGGCAATAAGATTTATCCTATCGGTATACAGAATTTTGAAAGTCTCCGCCTGGATGGCTATTTCTATATTGATAAAACAGCATTGATTTATCAATTGGTGAAATCCGGACGCTATTATTTCCTGAGCCGCCCACGCCGCTTCGGAAAAAGCCTGCTTATCTCCACTCTGGAAGCTTATTTCCAAGGGAAAAAGGAACTTTTTCAAGGACTGGCTATGGAAAAACTGGAAAAGGACTGGACAAAATATCCCATACTGCACATTGACCTGAATACACAGAAATATGATAGTCCGCAAAGTTTGGAAAGCAAACTGAACCGTACATTGGTAACCTGGGAAAAGCTATATGGAAGCGAGCCTGCCGAAGATTCCTTGTCCATGCGTTTTGAAGGCACCATTCAGCGCGCTTATGAACAAACAGGCCAACGTGTAGTGATTCTGGTAGACGAATATGACAAGCCCATGTTGCAAGCCATCGGCAATAAAGAATTGCAAAATAGTTTTCGCGAAACACTTAAAGCATTCTACGGAGCATTGAAAAGCAAGGATGGCTGCATCAAATTCGCCATGCTGACAGGAGTAACTAAGTTTGGAAAAGTAAGTGTATTCAGTGATCTGAATAACCTGGATGATATTTCGATGTGGAATGAATATATAGAATTATGTGGCATCAGCGAAAAAGAAATTCATAAGAATTTGGAAACCGAACTTCATGAATTTGCAGATGTACAAAAGATGACCTATGACAGCTTCTGCGAAAAACTAAGACAATATTATGATGGCTATCACTTTACCCACAACTCCATCGGCATGTATAATCCGTTCAGTCTGCTCAATGCTTTCAAGCGCAAGGAATTTGGCAGTTACTGGTTCGAGACGGGGACTCCTACTTACTTGGTGGAACTGCTAAAAAGACATCATTACAATCTGGAACGGATGGCACACGAAGAGACCAATGCCCAAGTGTTGAACAGCATTGATTCGGAGTCAACCAGTCCCATTCCTGTTATCTATCAAAGTGGATATCTTACTATAAAAGGATATGATGAAGAGTTCGGTATCTATCATTTAGGCTTTCCAAACAAAGAAGTGGAAGAAGGGTTCATACAGTTTCTTGTACCTTATTATACCAGCATGAACAACGTTGAATCTCCATTTGAGATACAAAAGTTTGTCCGTGAAATACGTTCAGGCGACTACAATTCTTTCTTCCAACGCCTGCAAAGCTTCTTTGCAGACACTACATACGAGATTATCCGTGAACAGGAACTGCATTACGAGAATGTACTTTTCATCATCTTTAAGCTGGTAGGTTTCTATGTCAAAGTGGAGTATCACACCAGCAGGGGCCGCATAGACCTCGTTTTGCAGACAGACAAGTTTATCTATATAATGGAGTTTAAACTGAACGGAACAGCGGAAGAAGCCTTACAGCAGATTAACGACAAGCATTACGCACTTCCTTTTGAAACAGACGGACGAAGACTGTTTAAAATAGGAGTGAACTTCAGTGCTGAAACACGGAATATTGAAAAATGGATTGTTGAATAATGATTCTGTCATTTCTATTATTTTGAATATCAGTGAAGAATCTGTAAACAATAAAGAGTTGTTGTAAACAGATTCTTCACTCATGTTCAGGATGATAAGCTATATAATGATATCATCAAACAGATACGAAAATATCCTATCTCATATCATCCACCGGAATCACTTCCTGCATATAAATGGCATCCAGGCTCCAAAGGGCGGCATCATTGGTACTGATACTTGTACATTCATCCAAAGGAGCGGGAACTTCCGGCGGAAGAACAGTTTCTATACGGAAAGGTGGAGCCGGAGTATGTTCCAAGCGGGAAAACAAATCAGTCCAAGCCTCTTCCGCCATTTTTGCATTACGGGTATGATAGGCTGCATATCCCAACAAACGGGATATACGGAAACGATTTTTCCTTAACTCCCATGCTTTCTGCTTATAACGGGCGGCAAGATCAAGCCATGCCTCATTCCATTCGGGATAATCAACCATACGGATCATTTCATTCATGACTTCAAAACCTCCCATGATAGTCATCAAATGATTTGTACTTTCTAACTTGGGATCACATTCGCTGGTAATAATCCCTGTAGCCGGATCATAACCTAAAGCCAACGGACCTGTAAAGATACGGTTGGGCAGTGCCACAATACTTTTCATCCCGGCTATAATTTTGTCACGGTAAACCGTATTGCCGGTACGTTCCCATTCAGTCATCCAGTTTCCGGCGTATGCCAACCAGTCGGGACCGATGCGGAGACGTGCAGGTGCCGTACAAGGATACTGACTGCGAGGTTGCGCCAGACGCATGGGGTCCAGCGTGTACAATTTCTGATCGGCATCTTTTACTTCGGTCATTAAATCACCGCATCGGTCGTCCGTAGTAAGATAATAGTAGAAACGATTCCAGGCAGCCTGACTGATCCGTGCTTCTTTGGCTCCACATCCCCAATGACTGACGTTGTGCCGGCTACCCAATCCTGCATTCGGACCGATATGATACACATCCACTTCCGCCGTATGACGGGTCATGGCTTCTGCCATGCGCCAGATATCAGCACGCCCGGTACGCAGGAAATTATACCATAGCCACATATTAGAAGCCAGTTCCGTGTTATCCCAAGCAAAACCTCCGATGTCATAACGCCAGGTATGGCGGACAGGATCGTATGCATGCATCACATCCCCATAATTCCAGAAACCATACCATTTGTTTTGTTCTATCGCTTTTTGATAGAAGCTGATATAAGCATCCAGCCTGTCTTCCACCCGGGCACGGAAAGGAGTACTACGATCGGGAAGGCTCCAAACACCAAATGCCTGCTTGGCATGCAAATAGTCAGGTACAGGCATCAGCACTCCCGGTCCGGCAAGTTGTTTAGCTTGTTCTGCAAAAGCTTTCTTTCCGCTATAACCACCCTGAGGTATCAAGGTAAGAGTCGTTGTACGGGCAATCCCGTAAGGGGTGCTCATTCCCTCTTGCACATCTTCGTAACTGGCATTCAAGTCATGGGCCACATTATCATAATGGCGCAAGTCCATCGGCTCAGCATCCGGACTCCATATCCATGCGGTAAGAGCAGCCACCGGAGTTTTTGCATCCGAGATTTCAATAGAAGACGGATAAGACTGCCAGAAATCATGCAACCCAAGCCCCATGCCTCCGGTTATATCTCCGGCAAAAGCATAACCCTCACTACGTGTACCGGAGAAAGTACCTATCCAAGGATTATTGTCATTGGCACGTTTACGGATTGAAAATGCATCCGCTGTCAGTTGGGACAGACGATAGCTGTCCCAAGAAGCCCAATGATCAAGCAAAGCACGGTTCTTTTCGTCAAAAGCTTCATAAGAAGGAATGCGTTTTCCTTCCATCTGCTGTTGCTGTAATGAAGATTCTCCATTTCCGGTTTTACCCAATGTAAGTATGCGTCGTCCCACCAAAGGCTGAACGGGCTCGCTCCAGACTCCACCATCGGCACAAGAGAAAGCTACATGGCGATTGTATAAAGCCTCACGCATAGGAACGTCAAAACGAACTCCCAAGGCGCGAATGAAATCTTTGTTCTGATCTCCGTCATATACAAAGCTATGCACCATTTTCACTTGCTCACTGCCACCATAAAAATAAAGCCGTACCACAAAGGGCAACCACTCACGACCATTCGGACTTTTGTGTACCCCTTCCAATTTAACAAGCGCACGCACAGAACCGGCGCGCTCTACAGTTACAGATTTCAGTTCTCCTATATAATTAGTGAAAGAAACTTGAGAAGTACTTTCAAGTACCGGTTCACTTTGCGTATGGCAGATAAGCCTAGCCTTTTCTCCTACTTTCACACCTTTATATAACAGACTATCTATCAAAAATTCGCCTTGACGAGGTATATATGCTGAAATGACTCCGGTAGAGATATGAATACCCTGTGATGTTTCTGCCACAGAAACGGACTTTTTTTTATCTGTATCCGGCAGTTTGGATTTCGCTTTAGATTTCTTTACCGCCTTTTCCAGAGTCAGTTTTTCTGTTCCGGCAGGAATAACTCCAGCTATTCCTCCCCACTTTACAGAACCATCCGGCCAATAAGCCAAAGTCCAGGTATCAATAGGAATATCCTCACCACTCTCTGCAGATAGCCGTAACTTGTTTTCCGGAAAAACTTCCCCTTTATCAAAAGGCACTCCGAAACTTACGACCTTATCCTGCCGGGGAGTCTCACCAATCCATTGCAAGGGAACAGCAGCCGCTTCTTGCGATGAGCATTCATAACTGAAATTTGTAATACGAGTACGCGACAAAGTGGTACGAAAACCAAACCAGCCTTCCCGTAACGGTTCAGCATCCCTGAAGTCCACCAAGCGCTCACCGTCTATGTAATAACTAACCCTATTGTTCTCGTTGGTAATCTTGATGTGATACCAATGATTCGGCTTCAGCAAATGTCCGGCATCCGTATATTCCTTTAGAATAGCAGGACGGGCTTTAGGATTTGTAATACCCGACTCATCCCCATCATAACGACGGAAACGTGTAGTAGAGTTATGATTGCCACCATATCCCAAATAGTAAAGCTGTAAAGAATAACAATTCAGGAATATACCGCTACGCCATTTTTCTCGCTTCCATAAATTATCGGGATATTGAGGGTCTGATGCCATCCAGAAGCAGTTCAAATCACTCAGACGATCTCCATCCGACTCCACCACCACACATGCATCATATTCAATGGTCACTTTTCCACTCATCTTTCTCTTCTCCAAAGAGTCAATCCTTGGGAGATACTATCTCAGCGGTATCTCCCTGAAACGTCACTTTATAATCAGGCGATTCCGATTCAACCTTCCAGTATTTAGTAAACTGACGGGAATTTAAACCGGAAACCCTATTATCCTGTGCCTTTGACGTAAAGACAACTAATAGAAATAAAAACAGAAACAGATTTTTCATACGATGTTGTTTTGTTTTCATTTACTTTAAAAAGTCTTTTAACGGACAGTCCGTAGCTTTCAGCCCGTCAGCAATACTCCGGGCATTCATGCGGGCACCTTTCAAAGAGGTATGGGTATGGTCATGATTGAAATACGTTCCTACTACACGCAAACCTTGATTGTATCCCATATCCTGGAGCTTGTCTCCTGATATTTTATTCAAATCTATAAAATAAGCCCCGGCCGCTTCTGCCGCTTCACGCGTCCATTTACCAAAAGAACTGGTATTGCGCTCTATCTCACCATTATCAAACTTATTGCGGGGTGTATGACTCAGGACAATAGGAACAGCTCCCTTTTCTTTTACATCCATAATAAACTTACGCAAATACCAGCCGAAAGAATAAACCACTTGATAGCTGCCGGTTTTCTCCATTTTGAAGACCTTGCTTTCATTTCCTGAACCGGGTAATTCCGCACGCGCTTTCCCTGTGTTTATGTCACCTGCATCATTATGTCCGAATTGTATCAAAACAAAATCTCCCGGCTGAAGTGCATGATAGATTTTATCCCAACGCCCTTCATCTAAATAAGTACGCGCACTGCGGCCCGCTTTCGCATGATTCTCTACAGAGATCCTTTCCGTGTCAAACAGTTCGTGAATCACACTTCCCCATCCCCACATACCCTTTTCATCTTTATCGGCATTTTTCACAGTACTGTCTCCCACCGTAAACAATACAGGATTCCCCTTTTTACGGGTAGCCCCCGTAACCGTATCTTTTTCTACCGGTTTCAAATAACGCGCCAGTTCCAACCCTTTATAATTACGGATTCCTTCGGCTGCTGATTCTGCATTGACACGTGCGCCAAAAGCACTGGTGTGAATGCGGTCCAGATAGAACATATACTTTACTTTTTCTTTGCCGAATTTCTCAAATTTGCGTGCCGAGATATCATTCAGATCAATAAAAGGAACTCTCGCTTTTTTAGCTACCTGCTTCGCCCATAATCCAAATGTCTGATTTACCCGGGTAATAATAGTGCTGTCTGCATCTTCCCAAGCGTTGCGAGGAGTCAGGGACATCAAAATAGGATGAGCGCCTTTTTTCTTCACATCATGAATAAAACGACGCATATATTCCCCATACGTATATACGGTCTCTTTTGCTCCTGTCTCTTTAATAGTCACATTCAGACTGTCTTTGCCAATTCCCGGAATAGAGGCACGGGCACGGCCACTATCGTACGGACCATTGTCATTATGTCCCAATTCTATGATAACCCAGTCACCTTTACGAACTCCTTTCAAGACATCAGGCCATAACCGGTTATAAAAAGTACGGCTGCTGGTTCCTCCCAATGCGTGATTTTCAACGGTTATCTTATTTTCATCAAAATACTCGTGTTCAAAATATCCCCATCCCCATTGACCGTTATTTCCATTGCCCAACGTACCGGTACGCATCGTTGAATTTCCAACAAGGAACAACACCGGATTATCCCCTTTCCGGCTGGAACCTGAAACAGGACGGGCGGAACGCGCCACATTCAAACTATCAAGTGTATTATCAACGACTTGATTCACATCCTTCATCGGAGCAGCTATTTTATTTTGAGCATGTGCTCCCAATCCTACTCCGGCAGCTAACAAAAAGCATAAACAAAGTTTGTTTCCTTTCATGACATTTATAGTGTTTTTCTTTTATTGCATTTCAAATTTCTCACAAAAATAAGATGAACGAACAAACCGGAGAATAGAAATTCATTCATTTTCCTGTTTATTCGTTCAACCAATAGTACATATATCCTAATCAGAGTAGCGACAAGGCTAGAAACTAGGGTGCGGCGGTTGGTTATACGCTACATTCTGCCAAGCTATCGCCAACCTGTACTGACGGTCATTCATCCATGTGGCACGTCTGTCCACAGCCGGTATGGTAGTAGAATAAATACGTAATTCCGTCTGGTCTTCGGAAGGCCAAATGACCTCTTCCCGCCAATCTCCTAAAATATCACCCGACAAACACGGATTACCTTTTGTTCCATTATTGGAAACAACTCTCTCGGCTTTCAATAATAAATCTGTACTTTCCGCATTCCAATTCCATTTACTGATGGAAACATGATCCAGTAGTTCCGCCAAAGGATCGGCGTCCCAATAAATGGTAAAATTGCAGGAGTCAGGCTTTCTATTACAGATTATTTCTCCGGTGTCCCCTCTTCTCAAACCTCCTATATTGCACCAACACTCTGCTCCATCATAACGCGGATCGATATCGGCAGCTACTCCACGGCCAGCATCTTGTCCCAAGCCATCCTGCCAGATAATTTCTCCGGTCGCTCCATCAAACATAGCTACGGCAGGAGTACGCTTTACAATTTCATTATCGCCTTCATTTTCATGCACGCCAAAAACCTGCATACCTTGACGGGAAGGAATAAAACGTCCGGCATGCAAGGCATCCCCGTGACGCAAGCCCGTAGTAAACAGTCCTTTACCGTCATGGTCTACAGTCATAGCCCCCACACAGATTTCGTCACAACCATCACCATCAAAATCCGCTACGGTCACACTATGATTTCCCATACCCGAATAGGTCTCCCAACCCGGTGCCGCGCTATCAAAAGTCCATGTATGTTTCAATGCCCCGTTTGTAAAAGTCCATGCAGCTACCACCGTCCGTCCGTACCATCCTCTTACCATGACAGGTGAAGGCGTTTTTCCATCCAGAAAAGCTACTCCAGCTGTAAAACGGTCTGAACGACCACCAGTATTATCATTACCACAATTGCCACCTACACCTCCCCAACCATCCAAGGATAACGGGTTGGAATATATTCTTTCGAATCCAGTTCTTTTCCGGTACGTCCTCAAAAACCGTGAGATATTCCGGGCCATTTACTATCTTACCATACGTAGGACTCTTTTTTATCCCATGTCCTCCAGTCGGCTTGGGCATCTCCTATCCGATGTCCCAGCCCATCGACAGTACCATCTCCCGTCTTTACAACAGATTTCCGCACATCCATCTCCATCAAAATCAAAGACCAGAAATTAGTCGTGGCTGCTCCGGAACGTACATTCGGCCCCAAATCAATACGCCACAACCTGGTTCCATCCATTTTATATGCGTCCAAATAGGTATTACCGGTAAAGCCACGCTGTGGCGGTCGCTTTGAATTAGAAGGAGACCATTTTAAAATAATCTCATACTCTCCATCACCATCCAGATCACCTACACTACAATCATTAGCTGTATAAGTAATGCTCACCTGCTATTTCTCCGTCCTCCGGTTTACAAATAGGAATACTTAAATAAGGATTCCGTTTCTCTCCCTTCAGACGAGTCCAGGTAGCGACTTCCCCGGTAGTTGCTTTTAAAGTCCAACGATTATCCACCGTATAATCAACCGTACGGTCTAAAAAATCGGAAGTCCGATCTATCGGTTCTTTATTTAATTTTACCTCCGCACCTCCACCGGAACTACGGTATAAATCAAATTGTAATCCGGCTGCATCCTCCAAGGTCATGCGCCAGCTAAAAAATACATTCCTTCCTCTGTAGGAATTCCAATCAATCCTCTTGAAAGCTTTTTCTCCACTATAAGGTTGGGAGAAAGCGAATATGCTTCCGACAAGCAGAAGCATATTCATCATAACCCAATGTTTCATCTAACAATTTATAAAACCTTAATACAAGCGGGGAGTTTCCCCGCCTATCTACTTAAAAAAAAAGAAACTCCTGTCTATCAATCTTTACCTCTAAAAAATATCCACATCTCTATTGCCACAAATTCTCTTTAAACTCAATTTCAACAATGCGTAACTCGTGATTGGTTTTATCGCCATTTTTTGCCTTAAACAAATCCAACTCACCCGCAGCAGGGGCAGCAACCTCTACAATTTGTCCGAAACCGTCACCTTCCTTGCTGGCACCTTTCAAACGAATGGTTATCTCATTTGTCAATACAGGTTTTACATTCAGGTGGATATATCCCAAACTCTTTTCAGTCTCACCCCTCCAAATCAGTTCATCACCTGCATATATTTCCAAAGGATAGCTACGCAAACGCCAACCGGTAAGTTTCATGCAAATTTCATCCACACGGGCCGCACGTTCCAAACTATAAGTTATCCATGCACTGTTCAGTCTGCCATCATTCTTCCATTCACTCAATTCATTATCATCGAAACTTTTTATCGCTTCATCCTGGTTGGCTCCGGCAACCGCCGATAAGATATTCACATCGACTTTCGTATCTTTGTAAGAAGGAGTCAACGGAGTTTCTCCACGGGTCAGCCTGCCCTCCAGTTCATCTCCCGGAATATAGTTACTCAAGCCATTCTTCACTTCAACCGGTGCGGAAGAAAGACTGATTTCGGCAGATTGCAATCCATCAGCCTTGGCTGTTATACGAACTGTTCCCGGAGTCGTAAAAGAGCGTATCAAAGCCCGGTTGATTCCACATTCTACAGGCAAATCTTTTGAAAGAATATAATTATCTTTGCCCTGTGCTATTCCACCACGCCATTCAGCCGGTCCCTCTACGTCAAAATGTATCAGATCATTAGCCAGCGGGCAACGTCTGCCATCTTTATCCATCACTTCCACTTGAAGCAATACCATATCAGCTCCATCCGCTTTCCAGCCTTTAGGACTTTGAATCACACTGAGTTTAATCTGTTCCGGCTTGCCTGCAGTCTGCAATTCAGCGCGACAACATTCTTTTCCATTCTTATCATACCCTACAGCTTCCAACTTGCCCGGAACAAATGCCACATCTTTGAAAGTATACAAGAAATGATAATCTCTTTGACCGTTTCCTAAAGATTTGCCATTCAGGAACAATTCCACTTTTTCTGCACTGGATACCACATAAACAGGTTTCACCACATCTTCTTTATAGTTCCAATGACCAACGATATGAATACGGGGATTCTCTATATCCACCCATCCGTCCCACATCACCTGATGTGCATAGAAAGGATCTTTAGGGATGCGCATGGCATCTGTCACACCACTACGACGATAATTCTCCACACCGCGATAATGTGTATTCGTATCCGAGAAGATGATTTTCACACCTCCTGAGCTGACACGGTCACCGGTACCCGGGCGTTCACGCCAATAATCAAACCAACGAATCACATTCTCAATAGTAAAGGAATCCTGATTGTGATTATAAGCACGGGCATCCACCTTTTTCTGGACCTTATTAGTCATTGCAGAACGGAATGAGTTATTTCCTTCTCCATTTTTATGATATGGATAAGAATATTCATCCCAATATTTACGCAGACCTTCATCACGGCAGTATTCCATAGCCCACATCGGATGATGTTTGCTCTTATTGATATAAAGCATCTCGCCACCATATTCGGCTTCACGAATATCAAGCATTTCACGGGAACCGATGGCACGGCCTCCATGAGGGTCATACTTATCACGAATCGCTTTCATTTCTATCATGTGTTCACGACTGATTGATTCGTTTCCACATTCATAGAACAAAATACTCGGATTATTACGGTTGTAAATAATGGCATCACGCATCAATTCTGTACGTTGTTCCCATTGACGGCCTTCACGATCCTTTTCTGCATCACCGGCCTGCATCGCCTGAATCAATCCGACACGGTCACACGATTCAATATCCTGCTTCCAAGGGGTGATATGCATCCAACGAACCAAGTTGGCATTATCTTCCACCATCAAGCCATTACTATAATCACTCAGCCATGCAGGAACACTCATACCGACTCCCGGCCATTCATTACTGGTACGCTGTGCAAAACCTTTCATCTGAATCACCCGGTCATTCAACCAAATCATTCCTCTGCCGAAACGAGTTTTACGGAAACCGGTACGGGTAGCCACTTCATCTACTTTTCTGCCATCCACCCATAAACTGGTTTTTACTGTGTACAAATATCCGTATCCCCAACTCCAGAAATGAAGTCCGTCTATTTCTGCCGAAGCTTCCAAAGTCGCAGTTTCACCCGGTTTTACTACCGTCTGAGTACCCTCAAAACTTTTTATGCTTTTCCCGTCACGATCAAACACTTCAACCTTATAAGCGACTTTCTTATCCCGATTATATTCATTTTTTATTTCAGACTCCGCATGAACCACAGCCTTACGAGACTTCACACGGATATCTTCCGCATAGATATAGACACCGGTAGTTTTTAAATTACTGTACAAGGGAAGTGTCTGATAAACCTTATCGGTTACATGAAGCCACACATTCTTAGGTATACCTCCATAATTGGCGTTGAAATTACGGTCACTCCACTGATATTTGGTACCTGTAGCACGTTCCTTATAATTCCAATTGTTATCAATGCGGACCGCCATGACATTCTCTTGTCCATATTTAATATAAGGAGTCAAATCGAAACCTACAGCCATCGCACCATTTTCATGCAAGCCGATATATTCGCCATTGATATAAAAATCAGCTCCTTGACGGACACCTTCAAATTCAACAAAGACTTTGTTCTTGCTATCGGCAGGCAGACGGAAATGTTTACGATACCACATCACAGTATCCGTCAGTTGCTCTATACTCAAACGAAAAGCTTCATCTTCATTAAAAGGACGGGGTAATGTTACTTTCTTCCAATCCGCATCCTGGAAACGTACCTCTTTGGCTTCCGGTGTATCGCCGACATAAAGTAACCATTCAGCATTAAAATTGTATTTATCACGGACAGTTGATGCTGCCGCAATCTGACTTATTCCTATAAAAGTCAATAAAAATAAAAGAATTTTGTTTCTCATAGCTATCTCAAATTGTTTGTTGCAAAACTAGCATAAAGTTCCCTCGCTTACCATAGAATAAGATACATTTATATAGAAATTCGTTCAAAGCAAATCGTCAGGATGCTCATATTACGCCTATTTATATAACCAACTAAAAATCAATGCAATAAGCAAGTACCCTGAAACATTTATTCTACAAGTTGCAACATCAGGACTATATAATTCATTGCTTCACTACAGCCGGAGTCAACGTTACAGGGCCTAATAGACCTGAAGGTTTGGGCTCCCAATTAGAAGCATCAAAGATACCGTTCTTCACATTTTCCTTTTTCCTTGCAGACATATTTACATTATAGAAAATCTTCCAGTCCACTCCCTTCTTATCCATATAAGCAATTCTATTCGCCATAGAATTGGCTACTCTGACAACTAATTCATCCTGTCCTTTGAATTTTTCAGCAGGGATATACAGTTGATAAGGAGAGTCAATCACTGTACCGATATAATCTCCATTCAAATAGACAGATGCATTTTCCGCTACAGAGCCAAGATCCAATTTGATCACATCCGCTACAGGCACCTTATTTATAGTAGTCGTGTACACGGCTGTTCCTGAAAAAGATTTATATTCATCCCCTACAAAATCAGTCCATGAGCCCAAACTGTCAACCGTTATAGAAGCAGGAAGTTGAGGACCTCCTTGAACAAAGAAACAGTCCAATTTCCGGAAACAGGATTTGGCTCACCTGCATTTTGATAATAAGCATAGGCATCTCCTGTAAAATGCTGACCGGAAGTTGATACAATGACAGTTTCACCCGGATTCAATTCCAGGTAAACATCTGTTTCCCCGTCATTGCGTTTCATAGCAGCCAAACCACTGGCACCAGTCATTGGATTGAAAATCGCCGCACTCCGAGCTTCTGTACGAAGTGGAATCCAATCCTCTATTTTACGGTCGCTACTATTTTCTATAAAGTAATATTTTCCCGTCGCACTATTTCTTCGGATACATTGCAGACCTGCCTGATACATTTTCTCGGCACCCACATTCACCTCATTCATCAGAGCATTAATATCATCTGACAAACAAATCTTCCCCTTACCTACACGTGCACATTTAACAGCACCTTCAGCATGAAAGTCCAGAGCATCCAGCATTTCTCTAAAATGAGCCTGTTTCTCTTCCGAAAGAATCATTCTGGCCATATCTTGAGGAATTCCCTTATAAACACAACGGTAGCACCTTCATCAGCCAAAGCCATCAGTTTTTCCATTGTTTCATAAGGAATATATTGCGCCGCCGAAACAAGAACGGTTTTATATGCGGCACCGGGCGTTACAATCATTTCTTTCTCAATATTAGTTTTAAGAAGTTGCTTGTCAGAAATCATATCCCACGCATAACCATTCTCTGTTAAAGTTACCGCACTTTCTCTGACCGAAGATTCCAACATATTACGATCCAATCCGCTAAAGTGCTGAAGACTTCTGTTCCCTTGTTCAGACATCACATCGGCTATGTTATAGTATAAAAGAACATCATTGTCAGGAGTGCCATCCTGTAAAAATGACTGCACGCGAGTAACATACTGATTCAAATATTTAAAATCCTCCCAAAACGGATTATTCGGATGAAAATGGACTGCCGCATAAAATAACCATCCCGGCCAGGGAGCCTCCTGCGGACTGAAACAAGTGCCATGATAAAAAATATGATTCACCCCGCCCAGAAAGAAAAGGTCAAGTGCTTTCTTTACATCTCCCAGATTCGATTGGAAATGTTCATCCAGCCAAGTCGCACTTTCCGAAGATGAGAGTTTCTTTCCTTCCGTATGGGCTACAGACGGAGCCGCTTTTATACTGACCAAATCACGCCCTTCTATTTCGGGCACATCACTCACTGCATACAAATCCAGAATATTGGCAGGAGAACCATGAGCCTGATTCCTTATACCCTTTCCTTGTTTTGCCGCCCAATGTTGCCAACGAATGGAATAATGATTTATCAATAAATCGTTTATGGTTTGTCTATAATCATACAACACCCTTGCATTCTTGTCCGGTGTATCCATACCTAACAATGCAGGTAAGTGCTGACGCAAGTCATATCCCCTATACTTTTGGAATTCGTCAAAAAAAGCAGGAGTCCAATTTGACTCGCCTCTTGCATCGTCCACTTCATAAGAGTCATTAAAATAATACCTCAGATAACTGATATCCTTTCCTTTAAAAGCCTCATCAAATTTACTGAGATAATGATCAATGGCCGAAGCTGAAAAATGGTCTATCACATCACCTTCACCACCAGGCCTGCACGTTCTACCATTTTTCCATGATGACCTTGGAACAGAGCGCAAATAGTCCAGTCACCTTGAGGAGCCGTCCAGTCCAATGTACCCTCCGGCTTTATTTTTGAAGTCAAGTCAAGACATTCACCTTTATCACTATTAGCGGTCACTATAATCAAAGGCAGTTCCTTTTTATATCGTACCTGATCCAATGCCAATGTCTGTAAATCAGCATTCGCACTGACCGGTTCTTTCAAATCCGCCAGTTTTACCGGAGTATGCCCTGCCAATCTGACAAAGCCTTCTTCCTTATACCGGACAGGTTCACTTAGTTGTTCGCCTTCTTTCAATTGATAAGTTTTATAAGCCACCGTCTTGCACGCATCTTCGGGAGGGACCCAAGGTCCTCCAAACGGCCATCCCGAAGCATTAGCCAAATCAATTCCTAACCCCAACTGCTTCGCTTCCTGCAAAGTATACAGAAACAAATCAACCCATTCCGGAGAAAGAAAATCTTTAAAGCGATCCTCATAACCATGTATTCCATAAATAGGAGTGATCTCCAATCCCCCCAGATTTGCCTCCTGGTACTTACGCATAACCGTATCCAAGTCAGTAGTCCTGACCGCATTGCCTTCCCACCACCATCGCGTCCAAGGCTTGGTCTCGTTAGTCACTTGCGGCCATTCAATCTTCTGACTCTGTGTACAAGCCAAACAGCCACAAACTGCAAAAAGTACATAACAGAACTTACTGCATTTCTTTAAAAATAAGGATTGCTTCATAAATCTTACTTGTTTAAAAATGGAAACGGGCATTTTCAACACGTTGACCACCTATCATATTCTTTAATTTCCTTGCCACATCAGGATATTGCTTTATCACATTGGAAGTTTCCGCCGGATCTGTATAAATGTTATACAATTCTTCGTAGGTTTTAGACGAATCACTAACTTCCAGTCTCACCAACTTCCAACCATCAGGTGTCATAATAGATTGCTTTCCTCCAAATTCAAAGAACTCATAATAAATACAATCATGCTCCTTCTGAGTACCTTTTCCCGTAAGAGTAGGCAAATAAGATATACCATCAATATTTTGAGGAATATCCGCCTGCACCAATTCACCTATAGTAGGCAAAAAATCCCAAAATGCAGAAATATGATTGGTAACTACCCCTTGTGGAATAACTCCCGGCCATTGAATGACGAACGGAGTACGGATACCTCCTTCATATAAATCTCTTCTGACCTCTGAACGGACCATTACTGTCAAAATAAGATGGATCGTGCCCTCCCTCCGAATGGACTCCATTATCGGAAGTAAAAACAATGATCGTATGATCATACAAACCTTTCTCTTTCAACTCTTTAATAATCAAGCCCACACTTTTATCCAAATAAGTAACCATCGCCGCATACGCCGCACGCGGAGTTTGCTGCGATTTATAACCGTCTCTGCTTCCTCCAAAAGGAGTTTCACAAAGTTCCCCCTCATACTCCGTCATCGCTTCCCCCATTATATCAAGATCCGCATGGGGTATGGTCGGTGAAAAATAAAGGAAGAAAGGTTTCTGCGCATTTTCATCAATAAAGTTCAAAGCCTTTTCCAACATCAAGTCATGCGAATAATATTTCCCATCCAGCATAATCTTCTGCTCATTCTCATGCAAGAACTCAGGGTAATAACTATGAGCAAAACGTTGTCCCAGATAACCGTAGAAATAATCAAAACCATGTTTACCGGGCATACCTTCCGTACCCGGTCCTCCCATTCCCCATTTGCCTACACATCCGGTAACATAATTCTTTGTTTTAAAAATATCGGCTACGGTAACTTCACCGGCAGGAAGCGGAGTTTCATATAACAATCCATCCGAACCTGCTACTTTTGCATTTCCTCTGATTGCGGCATGTCCCATGTGCTTTCCTGTAATCAGAGCACAACGGGACGGAGCACTGACCGTAGAACCGGAATAATGCTGCATAAACTTCATCCCGTTCTGAGCTATCCCATCAATATTCGGTGTCTTAATCTGACGCTGACCATAGCATCCCAAATCACCTATTCCCAAATCATCCGCCATAATATAAATAACATTGGGCGATTTCTCTGCCGTTGTAGTCCGGGCCATCGTAAGCCCTAAGACAACAAAGCTGCGGAAAATAATATCTTACGTGTATTTTTCATATCCAACCTTACTTTATTTAAAGGATGAAATATCCACCATCATTAAATTCAATCTTTTTCCATTTGTAAAATGTCCGGATTGGAAAAGAACTTTCGTACCATCCGGACTAAAGCTGGGATGTGCATGATCCGGTTTCATCTTGGTATCCGACGCCAACCAATGACGCTCCCCGGTCTGTACATTAACCAACCATACATTTCCTCCAAAAGTATCTCCGGCAGCCCATTTATTATCACGGCTGGCATTACAATGCCAGAAACCTCTTCCTACCAATTGGCCGTCAATCGCTTGGCGGTCTTTTTCTAATTCCACCTGCCCTATCAACTCTACATCATCCGTACGCAAATTGATACGCACAATACCACTTGCCTGTTTGCGAAGACGCGGCTGAAATCCTAAGATATTGAAATATACAAAATCTTTGGTTGCAAAAGTTTCATGAGTCACCCAATCTAGCGGAGTTTCTTTATATAAAGGTTTAAAGACTGTTCCGTCTGCCGTGCAAAACCACATACGCTGATGGGCATCGCCACCGGTTTCGTTACAAAAAACGATTTCACCCGGAGTAAAACGGCTGGCTTGTATATGTCCTGTTTTAAACTCCGTATCAATAACCTTAGTTACTTCTCCCGTACTAAGATTCATTTTACGAATTCCGCAAAGAGTTGGCTTTATCTTTACCGGCTGGTTACTTTCAGGCAGGAAAGCGTTTTTCATCATACGTTCCTTTTCCTCTTCCGTACCCTCACGCTCAACAGTTATGTAGGCATAATCATCATTACAATCCACAGCATATCCTCCCGGACGTCCCATCTCAGTGGGGAAAGTGCCTATGAAAGTTTCATAAGCGGATGGTTTACCTACTTTTCCTTGTTTTACATCGGCAAAGAATTTATTCAAGTCCATTACATACATGTTCCAGTTTTCTTTTTCTTTCCGGCTGACAAACATACGATTCGTTTTATTAGCCAAAAAAAGCACTGCCCAAGTTCGGTCCTTCCGTAGCTTGAATAATCTTACCGGTGGCCATTTCAATAAAGTAAATCTGTGTAGGAGTCCATTTACGTTTTTCTCCGTTAGGAAGCGTACTTTCCACCTCTTTGTCATTTCCACGGCTGGAAGACCTGAACAATAAGTATTTGCCATCAGCCGTCCACATGGGATCAGTCTGATAAAGAAAACGGTCATTCTTCATCGTGTCGGTCAACATAGTGATAGTATTGCCGGTCGCACTATCTACATAAGTCCGCATTTCCGATGCAGTGCAGTTTCCAAACTGAGCCAATGCGGCTTTACTAAAAGCTAAAAATAATGTAATAGCTAAAAATGTCTTTCTCATAGCATGTCATTTTTTATCTGATACGACAAATTTATGCATGAGAGAAATTATATCAAATAGAATTTTATCCATTTATATGGTTAATTGTTCACTTTAAACCAACTATTCTCTATATATCCTAGATTTTTTCACTGATATACTGCTCCCATAAAAAAAGTGGAAAAAGTAATAATAACTCTTTCCACTTTTACTATAAATATTAAACACCTACAGCGGCATCTCAATAACCATAATTCTGGTAAGCTTTCTTAGCAGCTTCATCTAACAACACACCATTTTCATCTGTAAGCAAGTCAAGCATAGTCTGGGCAAAAGGCTTAAAAGTAAATACGGTTCAAACATTCCCATACCATTACCTGTCTGCCCAATACCATTAATCAAATTATCGGAATTATCCCACAACCCTTGTTTAGGTGAAGCTAATTGATCATGATAGATTATACGATCAGCTTGCCACCCTGAATGATGCAAATTCTCATAATAAACCATCTCTTGATTCAACTCACGTGCCAATTCATTTAAAATGAAATTCACAAAACGGTCTTCAGTCGTAGTAGCTGTTTCCGGATACATTTCGGCTTTGGAATTTGCCGAACCACCATCCCAATAAGATTCATCAACCAACATCGTGGATGTCATATCTTTCTCCACTTCATACGGCCATTGCTGTTCTGCCTGTGTCAGTTTTTCATATCCAGGCTGCAAACGTGCAAGAACTTCTGCACGAGTTTCACCAGCCTTGAACGCTGCACGGGCACGTACTTTATTTATATCATCTATAGCCGCATTATAATTCCCCTTACGTCCATAAGCTTCAGCACGAAGCAAATAAGTTTCAGCCAAACGGAATAAAGGTACATCACGTCCAGACTCATAATGAGTATAGTTACTGCGATTAGGTTCATCATATTTCACAGTAGCAGGACAAACAGTAGAACCAAATTTATCTAAGCCACCATAACTCTTATCATTATAAGTATAACTTTTGCCACTAGCTTGATATGGAACACGATAGTAATATTTACTGCCATCTTTAATCCAACGGGCAATCAGGACAAAAGGCTGAGCCAATGCTTCTTTTATATCAATTGCTGTTTCTTTCGTATTTTCCACATAAGCGAAAGCCAAATCACCAGTACCCATTTTATGTTCTCCAGCTACGGCTTGACGACCTCTCCACGAAGCACGATTATAACCAGGAAGAATATGCTCATTAAAATAGTCAGCCATCTCTGCCGTCCATTCATAAGTAGCATTGCTGCTATTATTATAAGCATAATAATCTTTATTAGCAGCCGGACTGGAATTAGAATCTCCACCACGTAGTGCCGTCACATATTCCACATGGAAAGACTTTTGATAACGTGAATCGGCTTGCTTATTTACATAAAGATCAAAACCAAAATCATTTGTATAGCCTACACGTGATGCTGATTTTGTGGGATATTCCCAGCAGAATTCAGGAATTCCCCAAGATGCGTTAGCATAATCCCCACCAAAAAAGTAAGGCAAACGATTACCAAAACGGCCATTATCAGCACTACCTACAGGACCATATACACATGAAAGAATTAATTCACGGCTATTTTCATTAGAATAATCATTCAAAGGATGACTGAACAACTTGCCAAAATCTGACTCCAATTCATAATAACCATTATCAATAACTGCAGAAGCATAATAAATACATGAATCCAAATCAGCAGTTCCCTTACCTTTATATAACATACCAAGATATGACTTCGGATTGCTAGTATCAACATTACCATTTACATCTACCCCATACTCTGCTGTTCCAAATTTTTCAGCCTGCGCACGCTGTAAATATAACTTTGCCAAAAAATGAGCAGCGGCTCCCTTAGTGGCCCGTCCAAAATCAGCACTCAGATTCTGTTCGCTAACATCAGGCAAATGATCATAAGCATAACGTAGATCACCTATCAACATACTATAAATACCAGGAACACTTTGACGCATATAGTTATAATTGGAAGGGAGTTCTGTTGTATATCCTTGGGGTACATAAATAGCACCATACATTGTACTCATAATATAAACAGAATAAGCGCGATTAAATAAAGCCTCGCTTAAAGACCTCGCTGCATACTCCGCATCAGTAGCAAACTTACCCAATGCCTTTCCTTCACGAATAGACAATATGGCACGGTTACAATTATTAATAATCGGATAAAATCCCAACAGTGATTTAGAATTCTCCCCACACAGAGAATTTGCCCAATTAGCAAACCGCCCAGTAGCATTCCACTCACTAGGCGAATACATGCCACGATTAGGAGTCTTATTTGTAAAGTTATCCACACCAGACATAAAAGTGGAAGGACCTTGTTCATACTGTTTAGTCACACGCAAAGCATCGTAAGTCCCTACAATCAATTGTTCCAATCCTTGCTCTGTTTCAAAATAATCCTGCGTAATGGTAGAAACCATTTTTTCTTCTAAAAAACTGTCAGTACAAGAAAGACTTCCTAATGCAATTACAGAACACAATATATACTTTTTCATAATTTACATCTCTATTTTTAATAATTAAAATCCAAGTCTCAGACCAATTACAAAACTACGGGTCAATACTGTATTATTAGTTTGGCCGCCAATATATTTATATGTACCGTTACTGCGTCCACCTTCAGCTCCCCAACCAGTTGTATCGTCAGGATTAATTCCAGCTTTTACTAAATCACCACCCCAAATAAACGGATTCAATACTTGACCATAGATCTGACAACTATTGGCACCAATTTTACCCAGCCATTTTTCTGGGAAAGTATAAGATAATGCAATATTACGAACAGCCACCATGTTTCCTTTGGTATAATTCATATATTCCTTATAATCGGTAAATGATTCTCCTCCAGCACGTGGCTGTGGAAATTTAGCATCTGTATTTTCAGGACTCCATGTATCATTCTCTACCCGACGTCCATAAGTTTGCATCAATCCATAATACATATTACCAAAACGTCCGTAAAAGAAAGCATTCAACTGCCAATTCTTGTAAATGAATGTAGTAGTAAAACCTCCTTCCCACTTCGGAGTAAACGAACCTTGGAAATGATAATCATCCTTGTCAAACTTGCCAAAACCATTATCCATATAAGTCACTTTTGATCCATCTTCCAATGTCACTGTTTTTGATCCTTCCGTACCTTCCGGAACCTCTATAAATTCCTGGTCTACTAATTTAGCCATACCAGGGAACATAGTAATACCATTTCCTTTTGCTTTATAAATAGCCAACATTCTTCTGTCCTCAGGAGTATCCTGCCACAAACGATCGTACTTATATGTCCAAATCTCATCCATAGGTTTGCCAATAAACCAACCATTGGTAGGATCGTCCACCTTACCATCAGCCAATTCTACGATTTTGGATCTATTAGTAGAAAAAGTAAAGTCAGTTTTCCAAGTAAAATCTTCCGTCTGAATATTAGTCGTTGACAAAGTTATCTCAAGTCCTTTGTTCTGTGTCTTACCAACATTTGTCAAAATTTGAGTATAACCAGTCATCAGAGGAATAGAACGATTCAACAACAAATCTGATGTATTAGCTATATAATATTCCACACTACCAGTAATACGATTATTCAAGAAACCAAAATCAACACCAAAGTTGGTAGAAGCTGTCTTTTCCCAACCTAAATTACGATTAGGCAATACCGAGGCTTTAGCACCAGTCGTATTAGTCGTGATTCCACCCTGTCCAAAAGGTTTATTGGCCCATTGGGATACCATAGATCCTGCAGTCTGATAAGAGTTAATAGAAGCATTACCTGTTACACCATAGCCCACACGTAATTTCAAAGAATTCAACCAACCAATATTTTTCATAAAATTCTCTTCATTCATTTTCCATGCCAAAGCTGCTGATGGGAAAAAATCCCATTTGTTTCCTGCTGCCAGCATAGAAGCACCATCCCAACGCCCAGTAACAGTTAACAAATATCGATCCATCAAATTATAGTTTAAACGGGCCATATAAGAAGCACGCTGTTGCTCGTTAAAGGATGACCCAGCACCCAATTTAGCTTTATTAGAATCACCAATACTATACCACAAAGCTGTAGGGAATTTAGATTCATAAGCACGTGCATCCAAACCTTCCGTACGATAATATTCAGCCGACTGCATCAACGTCAAACCAACAGTATGAATTTTATTGAATGTTTTGTTATAAAATCATGTTTTCCAATGTCCATGCAAGTTTTTGGTTATGATTGTTATAAGCTACATTCGGTTCGGTAGAAGCATATCCCAAAGGATTAGTAAATTTATCTTCATAATAACTTCCCTCACGAGAATTACGATATTGCGTTCCGAAATTAGTACGCCATTTTACCCCCTCTAATGGAGTCCAAATCTTACCAAAATCCAACTCTGCAAACGAGCTGAGCATAAAACCATAATAACGGGTTTCATTCAAAGCTTCATCAATATTAAGCAACACATTATGTCGTGACGGACCATCATCCGGACTTAATATTTTTCCATTTTCATCAAAAGCTGGAGCATATGGCATCAAACTGGTAGCCAAACCATAAGAATCTTTAGCTGTTGTATTCGAAAAGTTGCTGACAATACCATAATTTTTGATAGAATGACTAGCATTGATACCCATCCCCACCTTCAAAAACTCTGTAGCCTGAATCTCACCATTCATATTAACTGTATAACGTTTATAATCCTGATCTTTCATCGGAGATTCCTGATCCAAATATGCCAAAGACATATATAACTTTGATTTTTCCGTACCAGCCGATAATGAAATCTGATGATTATGTGTCAATGAAGTACGTGTTACATAATCAGTCCAAGGAGTAGTAGGAATATTAGCCGAATTATAAACAGGAACTCTATCAGCATATCCTAATACTTCTTTTTCATATTGTGTTGCATCACGTAATACAGGAGTTCCATCAGCATTAAATTGAAAAGCAGCATTAAAAACAGGACGTAGATAAGGATACTGAGAAACACCCCCAAAATAAGCATCACCATCAATATCAGGATCTGGAGCATTACCATACTTACCAGTATAAGCTCCCGCATTGACATTGGCCTGACGGTTCCAGTCTATCAATTCACCAGAATTCATCCAATCTGTCATTGAATGAATCTTAGAAAAAGATACTGTACCATCATAATTAATAGTCACCTTGCCTGTTTTACCTTTTTTAGTTGTGATAAGAATAACTCCATTAGCACCACGCGAACCATAAATAGCAGTAGCAGAAGCATCTTTTAAAATTTCCATGGACTCAATATCATTAGGATTGACATCTGCCATAGAGCCAACAGACATAGGAATACCATCAATCACATAAAGAGGATCATTACTTGCATTCAAAGAACGACTACCACGAATACGAACATCCCCCAACTCACCCGGACGATTATTTGAAGTGATTTGTACACCAGCAGCTTTTCCTTGCATAGCCTGTAAAGCATTCTGAACGGGACGCTCACGAATCGTTTTGGAACTTACTTGGGTCAAAGCACCAGTCACATCACTTTTTTTCTGAACACCATAACCAACCACTACCACTTCCTCTAATGTTTCTGTATCTTCCTCCAAAATTACTTTAATGGTAGATTGTCCTTTCACCGCAACATTTACTGTCTTGTACCCCACAAAACTAATTTCAATAGTTCCACTTTCCGGAACATTGGTCAATGTGAACTTACCATCAAAGTCAGTAATAGTACCATTGGTAGTACCTTTCACCACCACACTGGCACCGATTACAGACTCACCTGTCTTATCAAGGACAGTACCCGAAACGGTTTTGCTCTGTGCAAAGGCCCCTACAGCCAATACGGATAACAAAGCAACGAAGAAAAGCCGCTGGAACTTCTCCAGACAACTCAACAGACTTGAATTCTTTCTGTCTTTCATACTTTAATTATTAAGTTAAACAAAAGTTAACTTGATATATAAAGTTGAAAGTATCAAAAAAAGCCCATTTCATCGAATTTTATAATATAGATGATACAATAATAGAGAATATAAAGTGCTCTTATTGCTGTTGGGAAAAAAAACTCTTTTAGTTAGTATTTATGAAATATTTCACTTTGCTCTCAAATTTATATGGAGTAGTTTATATCCTGACTTAAACTTAAAAAATATCCCCAAAAAGCAAGTGTACTTTATTAGCTGTCTAAGTGCATTTGCTTGATTTATGAACCACACTTACTTTTTAAGGTAATACAATAATAACATTTACATGATATGAAAGACATTTATGCATATATAATAACATTGACTATTTAAGCAATTGATCGAAGATTTCTCTAAAAACTTTATCGGCGTGCTCTTGCATTATTCGTATATAATTAAATATAGGACGATTGTTTTTCATACTATGACCAATACAATATTCTATTTTCTATTTCGATACCTATATCATAACCATGTTGTGCAAATGTTTTTCTTGCAGAATAATATGAAACCTTTCTATTTATGCCTGCCAGATCAGTCACCTTCCCTATATGTCTAAAAACCAAACTATATACTTTTTCATAAGATTCATATTTGCCAAAAACTAATTTCCCATTTTCAGAAATATATCGTTCAATAATTGTCTGTGCTTCTGGCTGGATAGTGAAAGCTATTTCATTTTCATTTTTTTTGCTATTACGGGTTTTATGTCTTATATATCTCATACAGTTTCCTTTAGTGAAATCATACTCCATTAGGTCTCTTAGATTAATGCCACCTAAATAATAAGTTAACATAAATATATCTCGAGCCATGATATGCACAGACTTGAATAATTTCACATCACGTATTTTTTTTAATTCATCAACGGACAGATCTAGTTCTCTGATATTACTAACTGGCATTTTAAATAAAACAAAAGGATGAACTAAATAAGTTACATAATTCATTTTCCTGGCATAGTTCAATATTACTTTTATTAAAGTGAGGTAAATTCTGATAGAAGTTTCTTTTAATCCTTCAGCCTTCATTACATCAGCGAAACTTTGTATATGTGTCGGACTGAGTTGTACCAAAGGAAAATCACCTTTCATATGTTTAAGGAACTTTGCACAAGCTATATTATATAATTTATGTGATTTTTTACGATCGTCTGCTTCCATCATTGAAAGATATTCTTTCACTACCGTATTAAAGGTTATTCCTTTTTTTTGTTGTTCCCGAGTTATAACATGTATCAATTCAGTGCATGAAATATTCGACTGATAATGAATAGACGAAAGAATCTCTTCGTATTCATTAATCAACTTGCGCAAACAAGCATTTATATTAGCTGCATTTTCATGTTTTACTACTCGTCCATTTTTCATTTGATTTGCAGAATCCAAAATGAATTGGGTTGAAATATATCTCGTTTGTGAACGATGAGCCACTGCGATCCTGACTCTATGTCTACCGTTAGATAATTTTTTAGCAGGTACAATTACTATTGAAAGATTAGCCATATTCAAATTTTAGTTTATACGTTTTACAATACAATATTAAAGTAACAATCAGAAATAAAAGCACTCTTGTATAACAAAAATGCTCTTGAAACTATCCATTTTGAGATTGTTCACAGAAGTTTGTACTATTTTTCAGTTGAAAAGACGGAAAATTCCATGCTTTTGTACAATCCTACATTGGCTTTTTTAATATTCGCGCATATATTTGCAACACTTTTTCACAGGTAGGAGACCTATTTCTCCTGAGAGAATAGAAAACTAACTTTTGTTTAACTTAATAATTAAAGTATGAAAGACAGAAAGAATTCAAGTCTGTTACGTCGTTTGGAGAAGTTCCAGCGGCTTTTCTTCGTTGCTTTGTTATCCGTATTGGCTGTAGGGGCCTTTGCACAGAGCAAAACCGTTTCGGGTACTGTCCTTGACAAAACAGGTGAGTCTGTAATCGGTGCCAGTGTGGTGGTGAAAGGTACTACTAATGGTACAATTACCGACTTTGATGGTAAGTTCACACTTCAGAATGTTCCTGATAATGGAACGATCCAAGTAAGTTTTGTGGGGTACAAGACCGTAGATATCCAAGTGAAAGGACAATCTACCGTTAAAATAATCTTGGAGGAGGATACCGAAACACTGGATGAAGTGGTAGTGGTTGGTTATGGTGTTCAGAAAAAAAAGTGATGTGACTGGTGCTATGGCACGTGTTACGAGTAAGGTTATAGAGGATCGTCCTGTTCAAAATGCTTGCAGGCTATGCAAGGACGTGTGACAGGTGTGGATATTACGTCTAATAATCGTCCTGGTGAGTTGGGCGATATTCGTATTCGTGGTAATCGTTCTTTAACTGCGGATAATAATCCTTTATATGTTATTGACGGAATACCTATGTCAGCAGGTTCGATTGCTGATGTTAATCCGAGTGATATTGAATCTATGGAAATTTTGAAAGATGCTTCTGCTACCGCTATTTATGGCTCTCGTGGTGCTAATGGTGTTATCTTGGTGACAACCAAAAAAGGTAAAACGGGTAGAACTACTATTAATTATGATGGCTCATTTAGTTTTGGTTTCTTGGATTCAACAACTGATTATATGAATTCTGGTCAATTGTTGGATTATAATCGTCAGTCAGCTATTACGGGTGGTACTTATAATGGTAGATATGGTGACAACCCTGATCCTGAGCGTGATAAAGCTTTATGGCTGAATCCCAACAATATGTCATATATGGATAAACGATTGGAAAAAGTATATCAGCAAAATGCTGATGGAACTTATTCTTATGATCCTTCACAATTAGAAACAACTGATTGGGGCGAATTGGTGACACGTACAGCATTTACTCATAATCATCAGATTTCTCTTTCAGCAGGAACGGAAACTTCCAAATTGTATGTATCATTGGGATATTTGGATCAGAAAGTACCTATGAAAGACCAAGATTTCAAACGTTATACAGCCAATATAAACGGTGAAATTATTCCGACTAAATGGTTGAAAGTGGGAATGGGATTGAATGCTACTCATTCTATTAAAAATTATGGTATTGTAAGTAATACAAGTAATACTCAGGAGCAAAAGACTCTTATGGTTTGGCTATGGATATGATGCCATGGGTACCGGCTTATAATGAAGATGGTTCTATACTGGAGGTTGCAAGTGCCGATGATCAGGCTTATCATAATCCTTTGAGAAATATAGATGATGCTTGGAATGAAACACGTTATTATGGCGTGAACTTCTCTTCTTATGCAGAATTGGATTTTGGACAATTTTGGGAACCTTTGAAAGGTGTAAAATGGCGTACGAATTTAGGCGCTCAATATCGTAACTCCCGTGTGGGTAGTTATTATGGTGAGGGATATACTAATCCTTTTAAAAATCCTGCAATGGCTCCTAATGTAGCCAATAATGAGCACAGTCAGAAGTTGTCATGGACATTGGAAAACTTGCTGTATATCAATAAAACAATAAAAGATATTCATTCGGTAAATATTACTTTGTTGCAATCAGCTGAACGTTATCGTACTGAAGGGTTGAACATGCGTGGATATGAAATCACATTTTCCTTCTTCTTTGTGGTATAATATTGGTGCATCGAATAATGCAAAATATGCTCCAGGCTCCAATTTTTTCTACTTGGTCAAGAAACATTATATGGCACGTGTGAATTATGGATTGATGGATAAATATTTGTTGACTGTTACCGGACGATTTGATGGCGCTTCTATGTTGGCTGCTGGAAACAAATGGGATTTCTTTCCTTCTGCTGCATTGGCATGGCGTATGGAACAAGAGAAATGGATACAGCAAATTAATTGGATTAACCAATTAAAACTTCGTGTAGGATATGGTGTTACAGGTAACTCTGCTGTTAATCCTTATCAAACAGCAGGTTCTGTTACTTCTACCTATGCTAGCATCCCATTTGGAGTGGGCAATGTTTCGTCGAATACTATTGGTACAAAGACTAATATTATGCCTAACTATTCTTTAGGTTGGGAAAAAACTTCATCTTTAAATGTTGGTGTTGATTTTGGAGTCTTGGAGAATCGTATTAGTGGTAGTGTTGAATATTATATTGCTAAGACTTCTGATTTGCTGATGAATCAGTCGATTCCGGTAATTACCGGTTATGCACAAATCTTGAATAATGTAGGTAAGACAGAAAATAGAGGTTTTGAAGTTTCGTTGTCAACTGTAAATGTTAAAACAAAAGACTTCACATGGCAAACGGATTGGACTTTCTCTTTGAATAATGAAAAAATTAAAGAATTGGCCGGTGGTGCTACGTATGATTCAACAGGTCCTTGGATGGTGGGTGAGCCTTTGAATAGTTTTTATGATTTCCAGTATGACCGCATTTGGCAAAATACTCAGGAGGATAATCATTTGATGGATGTTTATCGTTCTTTGGGATTGACTTTCCTTCCTGGACAATATAAGATTGTGGATCAACCATTAGTTGAAGTTCCACAAGGTACAGAAGGATCAAAGACTGTAGAAATAAAAGATGCTGCAGGTAATAAAACAGGTGAAGTTGTTTCCTATATGGATAATGGATTTGGTAAATTTGATGATAATGATAAGAAAATTTATAATAAATCTCCTAAATGGACAGGCGGTATCAATAATTCATTTACCTATAAGAACTGGAATTTGAGCTTCTTTACTTATTTTCGATTTGGTAATACTTATTATGGTCTGACCCAGACTATTGGTCGTCGAATTGAAAAAGATACATGGTCACCAACTAATACAGATGCAAAGTTTGCTCAGCCTACTACAGCAACTCGTGAAACTAAATATGACTATGTAAGAAATTATACAAAAGGAAATATGGTTCTTATAAAGAATATAGCTTTGTCTTATACAGTTCCTCAAAGTTGGTTGAAGAAGTGTGGTGCAAGCAGTGCACAGGTATATGCTCAGGTATTGAATCCGTTCCTTTTTGGTGGAGAATTGGTTAAAGCTGGTATTAATCCGGATGATTTGACTGGTTGGGATGCAGGTAATCATATTGGTGGACAAACTAATAATACTTGTATTACTCGCAGTCTTGTTTTGGGAGTAAGATTGGGCTTCTAATTGATAGTATTGATTTTATAATATGAAGAAAATGAAAAAATATATATTAGCTGGTACATTTGCACTTGCATTGGCAAGTTGTTCTGATAGTTTCTTGGAAGAAAAAATGGTATCTTCCATAACACAGGACTATTTGAATACTGAAATAGGTTTGGATCAATTGATTGTGAGTTCATATAATTCGGTTCGTTTTCCTTTGTTGTACACTGAAGGTCTGCATATGTTGGAAACAGGTCATGACTGTGCTATGAAAAGTGGTGCGACGTCATTGAATAAGTTTGCAATATCTGAGTGGTCTCCTTCGGGGCTCATAGGAAATCAGGCTAATCAGTTTATGGGATTTCAGTCAAAGCAGCAGGCTGGATTTTTGATCAATGGCTATCCGATTATCGATAATTGTAATAAGGCTATTACTGCTATTCGTTCAGGGATGCTTTAGGAAAATATGCTTCTGACCCTTCTTTTGCAGCAGCACGTTTGTCTGAGGTGTTATTTAATCGTGCTTACGTGTATTATTTGCTGAATACAGTTTTTGGTGATGTCTATTTTTCAACGGAAAGTAGTACTTCTTTGCCTTCAAATTATCAATATACGCGTACTCCTGCATCTGTCATGTTCAAGGAACTGATTGGTGATTTGCGTTATGCGGTGGAGCATTTGCCAGAGCAATATAGTGAAGCTGAATATGGACGTGCAACAAAATATGCAGCGGCTCATTTATTGGCTAAGATTTATTTGAATCGTTATCAAGGTAAAGAGTATGGTACTCCTGAATATGGTCGTAGAGCTGATGGAACGATAGATAATGGCAATGAAAAGTCATATTTGGGTATGCTTTATAAAGGTGAGGGGGCTGCGGATTTGGATTCTTGTATTTATTATGCTAATATGGTGATTAATGCTCATCCGTTGGTAGATGATTATCATGAATTGTTCCGCCATGACCTAGGTGATTTCTCGAATGAAAAGACAACAGAGAATGTTTTGAACGCAGTATTTTCAGAAAGTGGTGATAACTATCGTTACGGTGTACGTGCTTTGACTTTCTTTGTCGGTGATTATGCAGGTGACAAGTATGGTATTCCTAGTCGTTTGTGGGAATATGGCGGTAAGTCAAATCAAGGTTTTTGTAATGATGATTTTGGTATAGATGTATTTACAGATAAACTAAATGACTCTCGTTATCAAAAAACTTTCCGTTTGGAATATGTGACAGGCATAAACACTTCGGGGGCTTCTACTCCCAGTGCAAATGGAGATTATTATGCTTACAATGATGAAACAAATAAAACGTATGTTTGGAATGAGGAACAAGCAGCTTATTTCAATGAACATATTTTGCCTACTTATAATCGTCCTTCTTGGGGAGGTCGTAAAGCTGTGGCGGGAGAACATAAAATGGGAACAGGAGATATCTCACGTGCTATGATTGAGAATACAAAAGAAACCGCTATTGATGTGGAGGTTATTAATGCTCAGCCATATCCTGTATTTGCCAGATGGGTGAAAGATGGCAATAAGTATTATTATCGCCCACAAATTGTTGGTAATGATGATTATTCGTTTGCCGATAGTAAAATTTTCTATGGATTGGAGAATACTTCTAAAACAGGTAAGGTTACAAATATGAAGTATGATGATCCTAATCGTGGTGCTTTGGATAGTGAAAGTGGAGGTCGGGATATTCCGGTTATGCGTTCTGCTGAAATGTACTTGGTGCGTGCTGAGGCTTATGGACGTAAGGGAGAATACGGTAAAGCAATTGAAGATATTAATGTATTACGCAGACGTGCAGCCTTTAAACCTGGTGAAACTCGTAATGAAGTACTTGCACGTTTATATCCTGGACATGAAAATTTAAGTAACGAGTCACAACAATGGCCGTATGAAGTAGATAATAATAGTTATGATGCAATAAAGGTCGATGCTTCATATTGGGATGGAACTTCCGAAAAATCAAAATTAGAAAATTATACTCCTGTTGCTGATACTCCGGAAAAACGTTTTCTGGAATTTATATATAATGAATATGCGAGAGAGTTCAATGAAGAATTTATCTACTATGGAGTGATTCACCATGCAGGTGTTCAAGCTCAGCGTATTCAGTGGCATAACCAAATGGGAGCAAATTCGGCTAATAACACTTATCCGGTAGGTTCATGGGATGTTTCTGATAATGTGAATGGTGGTAATGGTCAAACAGGAAATGCTAAAGGCAATTTCCAGAATTATATGACATTGAAACCATTCTCTAGAACTTTCATAGAGTTGCTGACAGATGAAAATGGTGTGTTGTTGGATGAAGCTGCAAAAAAAGCTTATCAGAATTATGGATATTAATTAAATTGATAATATCAATATGTTCTTGGAAATGAGGTTAATTAGGAAATTTGATTAACTCGTTAAAAAAGTAAGGTGGCATTGTCGGTGTTACT
>VOFK01000791.1_pt1 | contig 71142 bp, 103 predicted proteins | sample 5384121 | NCBI WGS metagenome assembly VOFK01 (sample SAMN12384730, study PRJNA508395) | human gut metagenome | isolation source: healthy gut J | host: Homo sapiens | reverse complement strand
CCAGAGAGAGTGAAAAGCCTCATTACATGAAAAATCCAAGCTGCATAACTTGCGTCAGGCACCACGAGGTGCTTAGCTTATTACCAGGGGCGGAGGGACCCTCCAAACTAAAATACTACTCTATTGACTTCGATAGCGCATAGTACTGTGAAGGAAAGGACCCAGGAGAGTGAAAGAACCTATAAACCTGGCTTTGTGGAACTGCGAATAAACAGGCACCGCTTGTGCTGGCCAGAACGGTCCGGCGAGTTCTTGTTAGCAGGTTAGAAACACTGGTGCAGGGCAGGTGTTAGCAAGGTCGGCGGTAAGAAGACCGGGTGATCTACCCATGTCAGGTTGGTTGCAATGAGGGCAATGGGTGAACACATCCAGTGAAAAAGGGTGACGATGTGGGGAGAAATTAATCGAACGAGGTAGCTGGTTCTCCTCAAAGGCGCTTAGACTATCGTATTGGTCTAGCGGAGGTGGCGCACAGGGGCGTCAAGCTTACCGAGTTATCAAACTCCGGAATGCCGTAGATGATGTACGGGAGTCAGACTGCACGAGATAAGTTGGGCAGTCAAAAGGAAAGAGCCCAGACCATCAGCCAAGGTCCCAAAGGTGTGTTATGGAAAAGGATGTGGATTGAAGACAACTAGGATGTTGGCTCAGAAGCAGCCATACATTCAAAGAGTGCGTAACAGCTCACTAGTCGAGAGGTCCTGCGCCGAAAATGTCCGCTAAAACACACCACCGAAGCTATGGAATGAAAACATTGGTAGAGGAGCATTCTTAACGTGACGAAGCTGTACCGGAAAAGCAGTGGAGTGTTAAGAAGAGAATGCCGGAATGAGTAGCGAGATTTAAGTGAGAATCTTAAAGGACCGAATATCCAAGGTTTTGCAGGGTAAAGCTGATCTTCCCTGTTAGTCGGGGCCCAAGGCGAGGATGAAAAGTCGTAGTCGATGGACAACAGGTAGAAATTCCCCACTACTGTATAAACAGAACTGTGGGACGCGGTTTAAAGAAAGTCAAGTGAAGCGAAATGGAAAAGGACATGGAGGTATCCGGGGAGGCAAATACCTTAACAAGGAGAAGACGAACGGAGGAACTATGGGCAACGAAAGCTGGTGAGCTAAACTGCCAAGAAAAGCCGCTATTGTTTTGTATGCTTCGTACCGCAAACCGACACAGGTGGATGAGGAGAGAATCCTGAGGTCGACGGGAGAAGTATTGTTAAGAACTCGGCAAAAATGACCCCGTAACTTCGGGAGAAGGAGTGCCACAGAGATGTGGCCGCAGAGAATGGCTCAAGCAACTGTTTAGCAAAAACACAGGTTCATGCAAAACCGAAAGGTGAGGTATATGGGCTGACGCCTGCCCGGTGCTGGAAGGTTAAGAGGGAGAGCTTAGCGCAAGCGAAGGTTTGAATTTAAGCCCCAGTAAACGGCGGCCGTAACTATAACGGTCCTAAGGTAGCGAAATTGTCGGTAAGTTCCGACCCGCACGAAAGGCGTAATGATTTGGGCACTGTCTCGACAACACACCCGGTGAAATTGAAATACCAGTGAAGATGCTGGTTACCTGCGCCAGGACGGAAAGACCCCATGGAGCTTTTACTCCAGTTTGATACTGGGATTCGGTACTGTCTGTACAGGATAGGTGGGAAGCTAGGAAATGATGACGCCAGTTGTCATGGAGCTGACCTTGGGATACCACCCTTACAGTACTGGGTTTCTAACCTGCAGCCGTGACCCGGCTGGGGGACAATGTCTGACGGGGAGTTTGACTGGGGCGGTCGCCTCCGAAAGGGTATCGGAGGCGCTCAAAGGTTCCCTCAGAATGGTCGGAAACCATTCGAAGAGTGCAAAGGCAGAAGGGAGCTTGACTGCGACACCGACGGGTGGAGCAGGTACGAAAAAGGGACTTAGTGATCCGGTGGTATAACGTGGGATTGCCATCGCTCAACGGATAAAAAGCTACCCTGGGGATAACAGGCTTATCACTCCCCAAGAGTTCACATCGACGGAGTGGTTTGGCACCTCGATGTCGGCTCATCGCATCCTGGAGCTGTAGCAGGTTCCAAGGGTTGGGCTGTTCGCCCATTAAAGCGGTACGCGAGCTGGGTTCAGAACGTCGTGAGACAGTTCGGTCCCTATCCGGCGTGGGCGTAGGATATTTGAGAGGAGCTGTCCTTAGTACGAGAGGACCGGGATGGACTGACCTCTGGTGTATCGGTTGTTGACCAACAGCATGGCAGAGTAGCCAAGTCCGGCAGGGATAAACGCTGAAGGCATCTAAGCGTGAAGCCCCCTCAAGATTAGATATCCCATTCTTTAAAAGAAATAAGACCCCCCTTGAAGACTACGAGGTTGATAGGTCTGAGGTGTAAGTGCGGTAACGCATTCAGCTGACAGATACTAATAGGTCGAAGACTTATCCTGAGAGGTTCGAAAGATAAGCGGAAGAGATTGAGAGAATGAAGTAGAAAGACTTTCTGTATGAAATTCTGAAGGTACATGAAAAGTAAATATTTCATCTACCTGTTAAGTGTCCCAATTTAGGACACTTAAGCAGTATAGGGGGATTGGTCAAATGGTATGATAGGGGTCTCCAAAACCTTTGGTGGGAGTTCGATTCTCTCATCCCCTGCTATTAGAATAGCCTTAGAAGTCGCATAAATGCTGGCTTTTAGGCTATTTTTTTTTTTTTTGTGAAGATAGAAAACTCTGTGATGTCAGTAATCCATTTCTGATTTGGTTTTTGTAGCATGGAAATCTCTAGCTATAACATTCTCCACCGCAGGTGTTATTTCACCTTTATAGGAGTTATATTTCTGTCTGCGTTTTCGTCTGATAATTAGTTTTTCCTGCTTCATAATACGACGAACCGCTTTTTCAGAAACTTTTATACCTTCACGATAAAGCAGCGTATGAATTCTCCGATAACCAAATATATCACGATTTTCATGAAACAGTCGTATGATTCTTTTGTGAAGATTGGAGTATTTATCCTCTGCATAAATGGTTTTTTCTTGATAATAATAGCTACTTTTTGCAAGGTTTAGTTTTTTAAGAAGATCCGGCAGTGAATACTTATTTTTCAAGGCATCGATTATCACTGCCTTCTCCCGATTTGAGAGAGCTGTCTGATCGATGCCGGGGTCTTTTTTTAATACATTGATTGTTTCTTTAAGAATATCTATTTCCATCTGCATATCAAGCATCTGAACTTTAAGCTCATTGATATCTTCCGCAGATGTGATATCGTTTGATTTACATTAATGTTGGCAGTAGTTTTTTTCGTGGGTTGAAAACATCCCTTCTCCCGATACTCCCTAATCCATTTATATATCAAGGAAGGTATGTATCCGATTTCTTCTGTCACTAATTTTACAGGCTCGCCCTTAATAAGGCAACGTTTAATTACGTCATGTTTCAATTCAGTTGGAGCTTGTCTCCAATGCTTTTGATTTGGAACATCGTAATATTCGGGATACTTTTTATGCCAATGATAAAGCATTGGTGCAGATGGATACCATAAGGTTTGGACAACTTTGTCTGGGGATCCTGTCGCTTTTAGCAATACAAGTGCTGTCGATATTTGTTCTTGTGTGTACCTCATAACATGTCAGACATTACACAGTCCAACTTTTCGTCCGTATGCCCGTTTATTTTACGGTTATTTACTTTTATAAAGAATACAATTATGGTATAATAATACCATTATAAAGTAGGAGGTGGGTATTATGCCACAGATTATACCAATTAAGGAATTAAAGAATACAGCAGAGATATCAGATATGTGTCACAAGTCTGAAGAACCAATTTATGTTACAAAAAATGGATATGGGTGATATGGTTATTATGAGTATGGAGAATTACGAAAATACCATGAATCGAATAGCGATGTATCATGATATAGAAATTTCAGAACAGCAAATAAGAAAAAAGGTCAAGTAAGGGATGCAAGAATCTCGCTTCAAGAAACAAGGGGAAAGTATGGCTTATAATTTGAGAATAACAAAACATGCAGAGAAACTGTTAGATAGACTTGTTTATTATTTGCTTTATCGACTTAAGAATGAACAGGCTGCCAGACACTTGTTGGATAGTATCAATGATATATATGAAAGATTGGAAGAAAACCCATTGCAGTTTCCACGATGCAGAGATAACTTTCTTGATCAAAAAGGATACCATGAGGTGGTTGTGCCACAGATGAATTATGTGGTTGTATTTAGTATTGATGGAAATGTTGTGAATGTTCTAGTTTTTTTTTCATCGACTTGAGAACTATTCACACAAAATATAAATAGCAGAACTTGTGAACAAAAAGGTTTCTAAAGCATGGTTGACCAGATAGTTAGTTTCTGATAAGAAAGATTAGATTGTTGAACAATAATTAGCATTGACTTGCACAGGAAGTGCGGAAGTATAATTTATATAATCGGGGGATATACTAAGCATATATCAGCAGATGATTGACACATATTTGTTAGAAGAAAGGGTGGTTATTATGATGTCATTATCAAATGCAGCGGATGGATTTTGTTCAACGATCGCGTGGAACTGTGCAGATAAAGCATTATTTGGAGATTGTCCGTTAGATACGGGGGATGAGGTTCAGGTGGTATCATCGTTTTTCGGAAATGTCATCGTCCGGGTACACGGAAGATGCCTTGCAATTACCAAGGATGCGGCAGAGCGGATCAAGATGTGCCAGCCGGACGCACAGTAAGAGATAAAATTTATAACTGTTCTTGAATTCGTGGGCAAATGTTTTATTGTGTAAATGTTAAATGAAAATGAGTTGGTTGAAATAATAAATAATATATATTATTATTTATATATCAATAATTTGAGGGAGACATTTACGAAAGAAAAAAAGAAGTATTTTATTATTATGTGCATTATTGATCATTGCACTCATACTGCCATGTAGTGGAAGCGAGACAGCATCTAAGTTTACTAAAAAGCAAAGGCAACATACAAGAAGTGTTTGGATAAATATTTTTATAAGACAAATGGGAAACCTTTAAAGTTTAAATATTATTATAAAGGAAAGCTTAGAAGCGAAAGTACAAAGAGTGACCAACATGGTATATATACACGTATAACAAAAAATGTCTGATAAAGCATTTGTAGATGAATTTATCGGACGTATGGGTGTGTATATAAAAAGACATATTTCAAAAAGACAAAGTCGGGTGGAACAGAGGTCGCGAAATATAGCACACGGATGGATCCGGTAACGTATAAAACAATAAACGAGTATTATGTAAATGGTAAGAGAACAACAAAAAAAAAAGCTTATCAGAAAAAAAGTAAAATCATTAGGAAAGTTAAATAAAAAAATTACATATCAGAATTATAATGATGTCTGGTAAAATGGGAATATATTTAATATGAATACAAACGCCTGCCATTGGATTGAATAAGAACCAATGACAGGCGTTTGTATTACCTGTGCGAGGACAGTAAGCTAAAGTCTGTATTTATACAATGTGCTCTGATAATTGCCCACGATATAAATATTATTTTGTAATAAAGGTGCTGTAGATTGCTTTGATTGCTGTCTCGAAGTCACGGTTTTCAACACCGATGATGATGTTAAGTTCAGAAGAACCCTGATCGATCATCTTGATATTGATGCCCTTGTTTGCGAGAGCAGTGAAGAGCTTTCCGGCTGTACCACTGGCTGACTTCATGCCACGACCAACAACTGCGATCAGTGCAAGACCGGATTCAATCTCAACAGAATCTGGTTCTGCCAGACGATGGATAGCAGATACAACGCTCTGTTCCTTATCGATGAATTCGTCTGCATGAACAACGATGGTCATAGTATCAATGCCGGATGGCATATGCTCGAAGGAGATATTGTTCTCTTCAAATGCCTGAAGAACCTTACGGCCGAAGCCGATCTCTGAATTCATCATTGCTTTTGTAATGAAGATCGTACAGAAATCTTTCTTTCCGGCAATACCTGTTACAACATAATCCTGCTTCTGGCAGGTACTTTCAACGATCCATGTTCCTGCATCTTCCGGTGCATTTGTATTCTTGATATTGATAGGAATACCACAGCTTCTTACAGGAAAGATAGCGTCCTCGTGGAGAACGGAAGCGCCCATGTAGGATAACTCACGAAGCTCGCGGTATGTGATATATTTGATCGGCTTTGGATCCGGAACGATTCTTGGGTCGGCTACAAGGAAACCGGATACATCTGTCCAGTTCTCATATACATCTGCACGGCTGGCTCTTGCAACGATAGAACCTGTTACATCGGAACCACCACGAGAGAAGGTCTTAACATTTCCATCTTTACCCATTCCGTAGAAGCCGGGGATAACGGCACGTTCATTTTGAGCGAGACGCTCGGTCAGACGCTTGTATGTCTTATAATCGTTCAGATTTCCTTCTTCGTTGAAGAAGATGACTTCTGCCGAATCGATAAATGGAATACCAAGGTAAGCTGCCATGACTTTACCGTTTAAGTATTCACCTCTGGATGCAGCATAATCGCTCTGAGGATTCTCGGCGAGGTTCTTTTTGATCTCCGCAAAATCGTCATCCAGACTGAAATCCTTCAGCTCAAGACCTGTGATGATCTCATCGTATCTTGCTTTGATCGCCTTTAATTCTTCGTCAACATCATTGCCTTCGCTGGCGGTCTGATATGCATGAAGTAACATATCGGTTACCTTAGTATCTCCATCAAATCTTTTTTCCCGGAGCAGAAGGAACAACATATACACGGCTATCATCTGCATGGACGATTTTACCGACCTTCTTGAACTGCTCTGCACTTGCCAGGGAACTTCCACCAAATTTAACAACTTTCTTTCATAATAAACTCCTGCATTTTTAATTTTTTATTTACAAATTATCTCTATCTTAATATTATTGTGCCGATTAGACAAGGAAAAAATGTGATTTTTTTGAATTTTGAATGATCGAATAAAAACCTCTTGTATAATGGTTTTGTTTTAGGCAAAATGTTGAACCTTTTCAGAAATAATCTGAGATTTTTTGATAGATGAAATATAAGAATATGGATTTCACACGTAAATTGTGCAAAATGACTGAAACAGCTGAAAAAATTCGTTATCTCCGAATGTGAAAAGATGTTGTACTTCCTTGAATTTGCTTGTTTTCTATACTAGAATAGCAGTCGAAAAGGTAGCATAATGCCCAAATGGCTAGAAAGATTGAGGTGATAATGTGATTGATTTTTATAAGTGTCAGTATCATTTTAATGCCAGCCATAGCTTTGATGGAAATAAAGAACAGGCACACAGTCATACATTTACGATGATACTGTATATTCGTAATCATTCCGGTCGAGATATGGATTTTAAAACGGCTGGAGACAGAATGATTGAGATTTTTTTCTCGGCAGATATGAGGGCTTATATCTGAATGAACTTCCCTGTTTTGCCGGGAATGCAAGTATAGAGGCAATCGGAGATTATTTTTACGAACAATTAAAGATAAAATTATCGGAATTGAATGCGGAGCTGATGCAGCGATATAGGGGATACACCGCTTGGGGTGTATCAGGTGTGTGATCGCATTTTGTTACCGACGGTTAATGAGAAACGGAGCAGAGAAAATCTGGAGGCAATCTTGTTCTATAAGAAACAGATGCCTGACCAGAAAAAATAGATAGGGACTCATTCGGATAAGATGGGTCTTTTTTGTGTGGAATGTCATAAAACAGACAGAAAGAAGGCATGTATGATGAGACATAAGAAAATCTGTAAAAAAATAATAGCTGTAGGGATAGCGGTATTGTTGATCGCTGTTTCTTGTATGCCAATGACAGGAATGAGGAGTCAGGCAGCAACGTTTGAAGATAATGGAAATACAGTAGATATATATACGGATAATGATTATTTGTGTATTCGGTATAATGGAAGCTGGTCAGGATATCTGAATGAGCGCTTTGACCTGTCGGCAGACGGAGTGTCACTGGATCGATTGAATGCGATCATATTGAATAATGGAAATAATGGAGACGGAAGTTCATTTTCAGTAAAGGATGCATGGAGTTCGGAAATCAGCGGGGCTTCCGGAACGGTTACAAATACCGGAAAAAAACAATATTACGGATATGAATTTATGACATGGAAGATTCAGGTTCCACTTGATACTTATGAGGCTTTTAGTCTTGATACGCTGAAGGTAACATATAAAGGGCAGAGCACGAAAGTTACGATTGGTACAAAGAATACTACGGAAGAAGCTTCTACAGAAAATACGGAAGAAATTACATCTGCTACAGAGAAGGACTCAACGGAAGAAATTCTGACGACCGAAGATACAACTGAAGCTGAAAAAAATGATACAACAGTTTCCGGGACAACGGAACAGAGTGTTACTGAAGCAGTAAGTGAAGATACTACTGCAGACGGTACTGGTGAGAGTACAACAGAGATTTCCAGTACGGAATCAGAAGACAGCAGTGCAGTAACTCCTGAGACTACATCGGAGGATAACAATAGTGCAACCACTACCGGAGAAATGACGGATGAGGCAACAACAGATACAACGGGCGGAATCCATGTAGGCGGCAATATCCAGATCGATGGCTATTATGATGACTGGGAAGGAAGACCGAAGACGGAGATTACATATTCCAGTAATAACAAACAGTGTAATCATTATGGTCAGCTTGCATTAGACGGGGATACTTTATATGGCCATTTTAAGATGAATGAATTATATACCTCCGGTATGCAGCTTCAGATCTGGTATCTGACGATCAACGGCAAGACATTTGCCATGCAGATCCAGCCGGAAAAAGAACGGAAATATCGACTGGAGTACGCAGGCTCCGAGATCAGAAGGAATCCATACTAACTTGAAAGCTTTTATCGGATATGGAAATAATAATGAATGTGACAGTAAAGTAGCATATACAGTGTATGATGCAGAACATAAGGATAATACGCCGGGAGATGAGGTGGAATTCTCGCTCAGTCTGAAACGTCTGGCAGAATTAACAGGTATTCCTTTGCGGATGAGATGGGAACTATCACGATCCAGAATCCGAATATCGGAGGTCAGGGTGTGTCGATTGCCGGATCTTCTACAGGACCGGCCGTAGGTGTGTTGATCGCTCTGTTACTGGCAGCAGGCTATGTTGCAAAGAAAAGAAAGGATAAAAGGTAGAGGATGAACTGGCTGGTATTTGTCTGTCTTCTTGGTTGGATCTATATATTAACAGTATTATATCGGGCAAAATTGAATTTCTGGTATTATATCTGCGGAAGTGTGGGATTGTTTATTTTCAGTCTGATACTGATAGAACCGTATGTCGTAGTTTCGCTTCAAAAGGCCGTCTCTGCTGTTGCCGGTGTGATCGGTGGGCTGACGCATCTCTATGATTCTTATTTTCAGCAGGGAATTCTGTTTATCCAGAATGGCGGAACCAGTCTGTCCTTATATATTGATTTTGAGTGTTCCGGTGTGATCGAGATGCTGGCGTTTCTTGCACTGCTCTGGTTCTTTCCGGTCTATGACAAATATGAGAGAGTGGTTGTAAAGTATGATCGGAGTGATGGCGATCTTCCTCGCAAATGTACTTCGAATCTTCTTTATCTGCCTGTTAGTTCATATATGGGGCATCGATATGTATTTCTTTGCACATACGATATTTGCCAGAATCTTGTTCTATGGATGTACAGTATTCCTGTATTTCTATGTATTCACGAAACCACAGATTGTCAGACAGAAGGTAGGTGCATTCCGTTATGACAGCAATTAAAAATATGCTTATGTCTTCCGTGATCTTCTGGGTGGCATGGATCGTCATTCCGTTGATCATGGAAGTGATCCCAACAGTCGGGAATTTTATCATCCTGTTAAAACGCAGGATCATGAAGAAGAAATATAAGCCGTTATCCCATTATCCGGAGGTATCTCTGATCGTTCCGGTCTACAATTCGGCAGAAACCTTGTATGCCTGTGTGCAGTCGATCTATCAATCGAATTACCCGAAGGATAAGATATTTGTTCTGCTTGTCAATAATATGAGCAAGGATAACAGCTTTGAGATATACAGCAAATGTCAGAAGGATTTCCCGAATCTCTCGATCAATTGGATGAATTCGAAGCAGGGAAAATCCAAAGCCCTTAATCTGGCATTGTTTAACTGCCAGGGTAAATATATTATCCATATTGACAGTGATGGAATGTTAGAACCGGATGCTATCAGAAATATTGTTACAATGTTTGAGAATGAACCAGAAGTTCACAGCCTGACCGGAACAGTACTGACGAATCCGGAGTTGATCGATCAGACGAATCGGTGCGCTTTACGGTTACTGCAGAAGATGGAGTTTGGTGAATATTGTCAGGCATTTCTATCCGGCCGTAATTTCCAGTCGGAGCTGAACAGTATCTTTACTCTGTCAGGTGCTTTTTCGGCGTTCCGTAAATCTGCGATCATGAAGACGCAGTTATATAATACGGATACCCTGTGCGAGGATACTCATGTAACTTTTCAGGTACGGTTTCAGATGAAGAAGCGTGTGGCACTTTGTCCGAATGCGATCTTTTTTGTAGATCCGATCGAGAGCTTAAATAAACTATATGTTCAAAGACAGCGATGGCAGAGCGGTGAACTGGAAGTGCTTCATATGTTCCGAAAAGGACAAGATGAACATTGGCAGGAGTTTCTTTAAAGATTTCGTCATGCGGATCCTTGTGTATGATCATACGTTTGCGTTTCCTCGAATGATCTGGTATTTTGCGATTATCTGTCTGGCATTTATCAATTATCCGATGAAGCTTATTGTGACATCACTCGTATTCTTATTCTTCTTTTTATACAGTATGGCCAACTTCCTGTTGTATATCTGTATTATTCTGTTTTTAAAGGATTTTCCATATTTGAGAAAATATTATGCAAGGAAATGGTATCTGATCTTTTTACTTCCGCTGTTTAATTTTATTGTATTCTGGTTCCGGTTTGCAGGAATTATTAATTCAACCAGAAAAACGAGAACATGGCGGACAAGAGACATGCATGAAGAATGGCATGACTTTAAACAGGTCGTGATGCATGATTTTGCAGGAGCACACCGGGTGCTGGAGAAGATCAGAGATGAGGTAAATACCAGTGAATAAAGAGAAAAAACAATCATGGATAAAAAAATTATATACATCACCGAATCATAGGATTTTTTCGATATCCGCAACCGTGATCCTGTTTATTATGATATTTATGGGATGTATCTGTTATGAGTTATTACAGAACCGGGAAGCAGTGATACAGGCATATGAGGCTGATCAGGAGGACTATCTACAGTTATTAGCCTACAACATTCAGTCAGTTCAGAAGTCAGGAAAAGATGCAGAGGTTCTTGCTTTTTACAAGAGAAGACAGTTTCCGCAGGAGAACGGTTCTTTTGTATATACAAGAGGTTCGGAAGTGCTGTGGGCAAAGAATGAGAATACAACGAATACATTAGGCAAATATGCAGAGATCACAGAATTCTGGAAGATGATACAAGAACAGGATGTTGTAGTGAATACAGTCAGATGGACGGTCGGACAGGAAGAATGTACGATCAGTGTGGTGTCTGATATGGATAGTATTCTGGAACGGACATCTACAATAAAGCATGGATATTATGTTGTAATTGCAACAGGACTGGTAAGTGTCGTTCTGCTCAGTCTGTTGATTGCATTGTTGGAATCATGGAACAAGGCAGAGAAAAATCTGAAGGGTACGAAAAAAGAACTGGACAAACGTAACAGGAAGCTTGAAAAGGTGACGAGTAATGCCGGAAATATGGGGTTTGAAAAGACTTCAGATGACGAGGTAGCAAAGAATATCTATGTGCAGAATCAATATAACAGTTCGCATGAATTCTATGATAATAATTTTCTTCGTATTATGCTTCAGAAATCGGATGATGAAGCGTTAAAACCGATCCATTATATGTTTATTCATCTGGATATGCTGGATCGTTATTACAGCAGACAGGAGATCTTTCATTTTATGAGAAAGATTCGTTCCGGACTTTATCAAAATGAGATCATGGGTGAGGTGAAGAAAGGATTTTTTGTTATTCTGCTTTACAGGCTGGATGAACAGCAGGCAAAAGACAGGGCGGATGAGATTTATCGGTACTGTATCCGAAAGTCCGAGAATGCATATCGCTCGATACGATATGACTTAATCGATGTTGGGGTAAAAAACCGGTGGATGTGTACGATGCTTATACCAGAAAGCAGGAGGAGGCGTAGCGGAATGAGATATCAACAGTATAAATTCAAATTCTATATGGATGCCAGGCATGCTATCTATATCGGTGGAAAATTAGGCGAAGTACATCCGCATACCTGGGAGATCGTTCTGCATGTGGTGAAGGGAAAGGAGAATTTTTGAACCATTTCATATACTTGAAAAGGCAGTTGAGGAATTTCTGGAACCTTTTCAGAATAATTATCTGAATGATATAAAGCCGTTTGATATATTAAATCCAACGATCGAAAACGTATGCCTGTATTTTAAAGAAAAATTGCAGGAGATATTAAATGCAATGGGATGGATCTTTCTGATGATCGAGATGAGTGAGACACCGGGAAGAACATATGTGATCAGTATGCTGGATGAGCAGGAGATGCAGCAGCATCAGACGGTGCAGACGCTACAGACCTGATCTTAGATGAGATAAAACATATTGGAGAGTAAGAAATATGACAGACAGTCACAAGAGAATTCGGAAAAACTGCATATGTATAAGTATCTTGTTACTTGCAGGTGCAGGGCTTGCACTGTATCTTGTGCTATCAGGATATGAGCCGTCCGGTGGTGATATCTGGGGACATCTCTATAAGTCGCAGGAAATGTATGAGAGCCTGAAAAAAGGAAAAACGTCTTTCCGTTGTTCTCCCCATACTGGTATAACGGAATCCAGCTTTTCAGATATTGGGGACCGCTCTCTTATTATATTATGGCGGGACTGATGTTTCTTACAGGGGGCGATCTTCTTCTGGCTTACAGGCTGCTTGCCTTTGTTATATTCGTAGTCGGTGGACTTCCGTGGATTCTCTGGGGGATCCATGAGAACCGCAGAGTGCTTGGAACCTTTTTCGGACTGCTCTGGTTCTTTATGCCGGAGCATATCAGAATTTATTTTACAGCGGGAAATCTGCCGCAGATGGTGACGACGATGCTTGTACCATATGCGATCTGGTTCTTATGGCTCTATGTAAGAAAGAAGAATAATTGTGCAGCTGTCGGATTGTTTGTTTGTATGACATTGATGAGTTTTACGCATCTGATGGTTACTGCGATCATGGGCGTATCTGCATTTTTATATCTGCTGATCGATCAGATATGGAATAAGGATACTAGAAGAAAAAATATTTGCTCTTATCTATATGATCTGTGGAATCCTGACAGCGGGTATATGGGTGATTCCTTCTTTAAAAAGGCGGGCTTGTGACGTCAGAGAGTGGAGACGGAAGTGTTATGTCAACTTTGATCTATCCACTTACGACGTCATTAAATCCATTTAAACGTCTGAGTGCAGGAAATGACAGCTTTTATTTCGGACTGGCAGCAGTACTTATCGCGATAGCCGGAATCCTGCTTGCAAGAGGCGGAAAGAAAGCCGGTTTTGTATTTTTACTGATCATGCTTGCCTGTACAACGCCTGCTGCATACCGGATACTGGTAAAGCTTCCGTTCAGCCAGTTGTTCTGGATGACCCGGTTTGCGCCGATGATCTATGGTTTTTTCTTCAGTGCATGTCTGGAATGGGTTCGCTTGAAGAAAAAAATTATTGTGATGCTTCTGGCTGCACTTCTGTGTGTAGACAGTATATCATGTATGAATCTGGATTTTTACAGCGTTGCTACATCAGATGAAACAAAAATGGAGATGCAGCAGCTTACGGAACTGACAGACCAGCGGACGGCTGTTATCGATAAGAGTTCTTATGGTTCTTATCCATCTTATGGAATCAGTGGCAGCAGTCATACGATGTACACGTATGGCTGGGCTTGGCAGGGTGCTGCGACTGGGGATAATATTGTTCTGTTAAATGAAGCACTTGACCGAAAATACTATCGTTTTTCTGTTTGATCGGGCAGTAGAGCTTGGGGCTGATACGGTTCTGATACGGAAGAGTGATCTTGAGAAGCAGGATATCACAATCTCTGATATTGAGCAGGATGCGGCAGCCAGCGGTTATTCTATGGTGCAGGAAATGACGACTGCATATACTTATAAACGTGAGACACCGGAGAACTTTGGAACGGTCACCGGATACTATGGGCTTGCAATCGGAAAATATGCAAATGAAATGACTCTGCTTTATCCGGCATTTGTGGCAGGAAGCTCGGATGTGATCGAGGATTATTCAGTGGAAGAACTGAGCCGGTATGATACTTTGTTCTTAACCGGATTTGAATACAGGAATCAGAGTAAGGCAGAAGCGATACTTACGGACGTGGCGGCAGCAGGTACCAGAGTTGTGATCGACAGTACCCATGTTCCGGCTAATAAGAGTAATAAACAGGAAATGTTTCTCGGTGTATTTGCACAGCAGATCCATTTTGATGAACGGTATCCGGTTCTTTCTTATCAGAACAGCGAGATCCGAAGTGATGACTTTGCGGAGGAAGACAGGGATTTTAGTACAGCTTATATAACCGGAACCGATACCGAGATCGGAACGTTTCAGATGGGCAATCAGAAGCTGACGTTTTTAGGTATGAAAGATGATCTGCCAAATGTATATTTCCTCGGACTGAATCTGATGTATGAAGCTGTTAGCAGGAAGGATGCGGCACTGGTTGACATCTTAAATGATGTGCTCGGGATATCAAATGAACAGCTTCCGGACAGAGAACTTGTTCCAATCACAATAGCTTATAAAGAAGATGGACTATCGATCGATGTTGATGCGGATTTTGATCAGGAAACAGGTGTCAATACGTCGATTGCGGCACAGGACATATTTACATCTGATCAGGAGATTTCCGAGCAGATGAATCTTCTTGTTGTGCATGAGAGGCATACAGAGATTTCCTTTGTATATCCTATGTTTGTACCGGGAATTATTATCACGATATCAGGATTTATATGTTTTATACTGTGCATATGTATGGATGTACGCGACAGAAGAAAGCATATTGTTTAACAGACCGGACAAGAGAGCATTGCAGGATAGACGGAATAAAAGGGTATTGTTGGACAGACCGGCTGCCGATTGTGTATTTGCGTCTGTTATGATAAAATGAGCAGAACAGGAATAATACCGGATGAATACTCCAATTATAAACAGGATGAAAATAAAGAAAGGGAACGGTGTATATGGAGCGAAATACGAAAAAAGTCAGTGATTCAATGGTAGAGCAGGTCTTTCAGGTACGGCCGGAGCATTTAAATGGTGCCGGACGATTATTTGGCGGACAGTTAATGGCATGGATCGATGAAGTTGCAGGTCTTGTTGGGATCCGCCATTCAAATGGAGATGTGATCACAGCCTCGGTTGATAATCTGAAATTCATGCGAGGTGCTTATCTGAAGGATCTGATCGTATTAGTAGGCCGTATTACCTATGTCGGACATACCTCGATGGATGTCCGTGTGGATACTTATATCGAGGATCACAGAGGAATCCGGCGCTCAATCAATCGGGCGTATCTGACATTGGTGGCTGTCGATGAAAATGACAAACCAAGACCGGTTCCGGGGCTGACACTTGAGAACGAAAGTGAACAAGCAGAATGGCTGGCAGGAGAGAAACGGAGAGAACTCAGAGGGCAGAGACGTAAAGAAGGTTTTTAGATAAGCCGGGGGTGTGAATATGGCAAATATATTAGACTATCTGGAATGGCGGGGTGATCTGCCGTTTGAGGCATCGGCTTTTAATGAGGTGGATGCAGTTGTATTTTCAAGATTTTCATATATACCGTTTGAGGGGATCGTGCCGGATGATTTTAGTCATGCAGTCACGGTAGCAGAGGCGGCAGAGCGTTTCTTAGGAGATGCGAAGCGCATGACACAGGTGATTTATGAAGATGATCTGAAACTGCTTGCTGCAATGGGAGCAAGCCGACGATTTGGTGATCTGCGCTTATGCGGTTATGTGAATCAGTTGGATGAGGAGATACAGAAGCAGTTTTCAGCAGTCACAGTAAAATTATTTGACGATGTAAGCTGTGTGGTATACCGAGGAACCGATAAAAACAGTTGTCGGTTGGCGGGAAGATTGTAATATGGCATTCCTTTCACCGGTTCCGTCTCAGCGGACAGCAGTCGAGTATCTGCGGGCAGGCAGCAGAACAGATAGCCGGAACATTCCTGCTATGCGGACATTCCAAAGGCGGAAATCTTGCAATCTATGCAGCAGCAACCTGTGAACGTACTCTGCAGGATAGGATTCTGAAGGTATGCAGTATGGATGGTCCGGGATTTGAACCAAATGTGTTAGAGCTTGCCGGTTACAACCGAATGCTATCACGGATGATCACATACATACCACAGAATTCCGTAGTGGGAATGCTGCTTGAGCACAGAGAGAAAAATATGTCGTGATCCGAAGTATGCAGGAGGGCTTCATGCAGCATGATGTATATAGTTGGGAGGTTCTTGGACCATCCCTGATCCATGAGGAGGGGATCACAGATGAATGTCGTTTATTAAATGCTTCCTTAAAAGAATGGATCGACAATATGGACTACGACCAGCGCAGGCAGTTCGTAAATTCCTGTTCGAACTGTTAGATGAATGCGATGCGAAGACCACGGATGATCTGCAAAATAACTGGTATAAGGATATCGGAAGAATCCTGACTTCGATCAAGAAGATGGACGAAGCCAGCCGAAAAGTCGTTAGCCAGACAATCCTGTCGCTGTTAAAGATCACAAGAAAGAATGTATCAAACAGATCAGAAGATTAGAAAATGTCATATACAGGCGAGAAAGATTTAACTTTATTTTGCAGAACACTTTTATTTGATTGAATTAGAAGAAAGCTATTCATGCGGAGATAATTAGTAAATAAAAAATAGAAGATATCATATTATTATGCAACAAGCCTGCCTGAGCGTCGGTCCTTAGCGACCCGCGAAAGCGGGAGCTTAGTACCGCTACGTCGAAGGTAGAGCGAAAGCGTCTTGTGGAAGGAATGCGATCGCAGCAGCCGTACTTGGTGGAACATCCATGGCAGGTGGTGTTGGTACGATCGGCGGAACAATCGTTGGTGCTTTCGTAATCGGTGTTATCAATGATGGTATGGTTATGTGTGGTGTATCTGAATTCTGGCAGATGGTTATCAAAGGTTTGGTTATCATCGTAGCGGTTATCATTGACCAGTTCCAGAGAAAGATGCAGGCAAAGATGGCATTACAGGCAAGAAATGAGAACAAATAATATCGAAGATATCGTAAAGACGGAGATAATATTAAGGAACGTGGACATGGAGAATCGCTTCATGTCCACGTTCTTAAAAAGATAAACATATGTCAGATAGGTATGGAGGACAGATAATATGAAAAAAAAGAGGTATCATTAATGCACAGCTTGCAGGTCTGATCGCAGGGCTTGGACATAAGGATACATTTATGATCGGTGATGGCGGAATGCCAATTCCAAAGGGAGTAGAGATTGTAGATCTGGCACTCTGTGGAGGTGTACCGACATTTAAGCAGGTAATGGATGCAGTCCTTGATGAGACACAGATTCGTGAAATTTGCAATTCGGACAGGTGAATTTACACCATATCCAAATATTATCCTTACAGCAGGAGTCGCATTTCCTGCATAAGTAATAACGACAGAAAAATACAGATTTTGGAGGTGAATGATGAAAGTTTTAAATATTGGTTCCATGAACCTTGATTATGTCTACAGTGTCGATCATATTATCGCACCGGGTGAGACGCAGGCAACCTACGGAATGAATGTATTCCTCGGAGGAAAAGGAATTAATCAGTCCATTGCACTTGCAAAGGCAGGCGTAGATATCTATCATGGCGGAATGATCGGAGAAGACGGACAGGTATTCTTGGATGCATGCAGAGAACATGGTGTGCATGATGAATTCATCCGTACGATCGATGAGAAGACCGGACACACGATCATTCAGGTAGACAAGGATGCACAGAACTGCATTTTTGCTCTTTGGAGGAGCAAATCAGAGTCTGACAGAAGAATATATAGATGAAGTATTAGAACATTTTGAAGCCGGAGATATTCTGTTACTTCAGAACGAAGTTAATAAGCTGGATTATATCATTGACCGGGCATATGACAGAAAGCTTGTGATCGCACTTAATCCATCTCCATATAATGAAAAGATTGAAGTTTGTGATCTTTCAAAGATCAGCATCTTCCTGTTAAATGAGATCGAGGGTGCACAGATCACAGGACTGACAGAGCCGGATGATATACTTGCTTCCATGAGAAAGCGTTTCCCGGAAGCAAAGATCGTACTGACACTTGGCAAAGATGGCGCAAGGTATTCAGACAAGGACTGTGAGTATGAACAGCCGATCTTTCCAGTAAAAGCAGTCGATACGACAGCAGCCGGAGATACCTTTACCGGATATTTCCTCGCAGGACTGATCTGCGGCATGGAGATACCGGATATCTTAAGAATGAGTGCGAAGGCATCTTCTATAGCAGTAACCAGAAATGGAGCCGTTCAGTCAATTCCAAAGAGAGAAGAAGTAGAGGCAGCATTGTCGGCAGACTGATACAGCAGATAAAGGAGAAAACAAAGCATGAAATTGCATGTATGCATATAAAAAGCAAAGCATGAATGACATGCCTGTAAATAAAAAGAAAAATAAAGCGAGGTAAAGGAATATGAAATTTTTTATTGATACAGCAAATGTAGATGACATCAGAAAAGCAAATGACATGGGAGTAATCTGTGGTGTAACAACTAACCCATCTCTGATCGCAAAAGAAGGCAGAGATTTTAATGAAGTTATCAAAGAGATCACAACAATTGTAGATGGTCCTATCAGTGGAGAAGTAAAGGCAACAATTGTAGATGCAGAAGGCATGATCAAAGAAGGAAGAGAGATCGCAGCGATCCACCCAAATATGGTTGTTAAGATCCCTATGACAGTTGAAGGCTTAAAGGCAGTCAAGGTGTTATCGGCAGAAGGAATCAAGACAAACGTAACTCTGATCTTTACGGCAAATCAAGCGCTTCTTGCAGCAAGAGCAGGTGCATCTTATGTATCTCCGTTTCTTGGAAGGTTAGATGATATCAGCACAACAGGTATCAACCTGATTGAAGATATCGTAACAATATTATTTGACAATTATGGTTTAGATACAGAGATCATCGCAGCCTCTGTAAGAAATCAATCCACGTTACAGACTGTGCTCTTGCAGGCGCACATATTGCAACTGTACCATACAAGGTAATCGAGCAGATGACAAAGCATCCGTTAACAGATCAGGGTATTGCAAAGTTTCAGGCAGATTACAAGGCTGTATTTGGCGAATAAGAGTTTTTTTAGATTTATTGTAGATGTTGGAATAAAATGTTACAATAAGCTCGATTTATACTTTACGGTACATTTGTCCTATAAAGTAAAAACGATAGGAAAGGTGGTGAGAGAGGAACTTGGCAGAGTATAGGAATAATTACCGCCAGAGAGAGAATAAATCTGTATATGGGGAACGAAATACTTATGAAAAAAAAAAAAATTACCGAAATGGAAATAACAGACAACAGAACCTGAGTCAGATAATGTATTATGATAAGAGACAGCAGGGAAATTCCGGCAGACAGATGAATGATTCAAAACTCAGACGTAAGATTATGGCGGATGATAATGTGAAGTTTATCTGTTCCAGAAATGAAGATGTGATCCATGATAAAAGCTGTATTCTTACAAGGAATATTAAAGACTATGATCTGAAGTATCTGGTAAATTATCCGAAGTGGATGAAACAGTGCCCGAAGTGTGCGATAGAAGCGTATCTCAGATATGGGGCAGAAGATTATGACAAATTGGCAGAATATGATGCGTTATTCCGACTTATGATGATGTCTGTAGAGATGATCCGGCATATGTATATTGATTGTGATATGAAGACAAGGATAAATGGGGATACGCTTACAATCCATCATAAAGAAGATACATGGAAGATCGTATATTTAGACAGTCCGGGAAATGTCAGACTTCTGCATAATAATTATCATATAGTGGATGAACACAGGGAATTTGAAAAAGGTTTTCATATCCAGAGCGAATTTACTTCTAATACAAAGATTAAATATGCTATCGAAAATATTGAAACATATTCGTGGAGCATGCATCGGGTGCATGAACGGGAAGCAATGTTGGAACAGAAAAAGAATGAAACAGGGAAAATGGGATTCTGGTCACGGGTGGCACGAGCATTTCGTTATGTGTTTCATAAGCAGGAAGAAGATGAATCTAAAAATCAGACAGATGATAACAGAAAAGATGATCCAATCGATTTTCAGTTGGATTTTTCGGATTTTAATTTTGTAAATAAGTTCGGTTATCCGGATAATGGTACCAGATGTATCTATGTCTGGAAGACAAAAAACGGGATATATCAATGGCAGATCGGAGAATATGTATCAAAGAAACGACAGTTTGTGATCAAATTTTCAGATCAGACTTTTTATAACGGACTGGCGAAAAGTAATCGCATGGAAATATGTATGGAAAGGTGACCTGAACTGGTCATATGGTGAAAAAAGAATGAGACGAACCCTGATTGTAATTGATATGCAGAATGATTTTTATTGATGGTTCACTTGGTACAAAAGAAGCAGAGGCAATCGTGGATCCGGTAAGAAATCTGATACAGGAATATAAAAAACAGGGGAGATGAGGTGCTTTATACCAGAGATACCCATGGGGCAGATTATCTGCAGACGAACGAGGGGAAACATCTGCCGGTGGAACACTGTATAAAGGGAACTAACGGATGGAAGATCGCAGATGGAATATATGCAGATGGCTGTAAGATCATAGATAAGCCATCCTTTGGGTATACAGGTTGGGATCGGTATGAATTTGAAGATGTCTGTCTGATCGGGCTTTGTACCGATATCTGTGTAGTTTCAAATGCTCTTATCATAAAGGCGTTATATCCGGAGATTCGCGTGGCAGTCGATGTCAGATGTACGGCAGGCGTGACACCGGAATCAAAGGTGGCTGCACTTGAAACGATGAAGATGTGCCAGATTGAGCTGGTTGGTGAAGAATAAGCAGGATAAAGAGAACAAATGCAGTAAGAAAGGAAAGAAGACATGCTTGGAATTATAGGAGCAATGGACGAAGAAGTTGCAAAGTTAAAAAGAAAAAATGGAACAGGTGCATATTATTGAAAAAGCAGGTATGCAGTTTTACAGAGGTACTTTGTGTGACCATGAAGTGGTTGTGGTAAAATGTGGTGTAGGTAAGGTTCATGCAGCAATGTGTACACAGGCAATGATCGACCTGTTCCCGGTAGATGGAATTGTAAATACCGGAATTGCAGGCTCGTTAAATGCAGACATCAACATCGGAGATATCGTGCTGGCAAAGGATGCATTAGAGCATGACATGGATGTCTCTGCTCTTGGATATGCTCCGGGAATCAATCCGGATTTAAAAGATGATGAAAATATTTTCAAGACAGATGTCAAAATGCTGGAGCTTGCTCTTGCCGCAGCAAAGCAGGCAGAGCTTTCCGTCAACATCTTTACCGGACGTGTAGTCAGCGGAGATCAGTTCATATCAAGGAAAGATAAGAAAGAATGGCTGGTTGAGACATTTGACGGAACCTGTGCAGAGATGGAGGGGAGCATCGATCGGACATGTCGCAAGTCTGAACAAGATTCCATATCTGATTGTCCGTGCGATTTCAGATAAAGCAGATGACAGTGCAGAAATGGATTATCCGTCTTTTTGCGGCTATGGCGATCGATAACAGTGTTGCACTTATGACAGAATTTGTAAAGTTATGTTAAAAAGTAGGCAGTTGAAAAACTATGGAAAAGATTAAAAGTTTTCAGATCAATCATTTATTATTAAATCCTGGAATCTATGTATCCAGAAAGGATAAGGCTGGAGATGCGGTCCTTACGACTTTTTGATATCCGCATGACAAAGCCAAATTTTGAACCGGTCATGAATACGGCGGAGATTCATACGATTGAGCATCTGGCAGCTACTTATCTCAGAAATCATGAGGATTATAAGGACAAAGTAATCTATTTTGGACCGATGGGATGCAGAACCGGATTTTATCTGATCCTTGCAGGTGATTATAAGGTCAGAGGATATCGTAGATCTGATGATTTCAATGTTTGAATTTATACGTCATTATCATGATCCGATTCCGGGTGCAAATCCGAGAGAATGTGGAAATTATCAGGACATGAATCTGAACATGGCAAATTACCTTGCAGAGAAGTTCTTAAAAGAGGTTCTTTATAATATAGGCGAAGATCGCCTGAACTATCCAGAGGGTTGACCTTTTTTTTTCAAAGTGATACGATAACAGATAAAGATTGCCGGAAGAGAGCGGCAACCCATAATAAGTTCATGCGTTATGGGAAAAAGAATAAAAATCGCGAGAGGTGTAAACGAATGAGTAAGAGTTTTGAAGATTTATTAGCCAAGGTTGCAAAATGCAGCAAGAAGACAGTATCTGTAGCATGTGCTCAGGACAAGCCGGTTCTGGAAGCCGTTAAGGCGGCAAAGGAAAAAAGGTATTGCAGATGCGATTCTCGTCGGTGATGAAGCTGAGATCAGAAAGATCGCTGCTGAACTTGATATGAATCTGGATGAGTATGAGATCATAAATGAACCGGACAGCATTCAGGCTGCACATAAGGCTGTTGAGCTGGTACATAATAATAAAGCAGATATGTATATGAAGGGTATCATTGATACAAAGAACTTCTTAAAGAGCGTTCTGGATAAGGAAGTAGGTTTAAGAACCGGTAAGCCATTATCACATGTAGCAGTTTTTGAGGTTCCGGGTGTTGACAGATTATTATATCTTTCAGACGTAGCATTCATGACATATCCATCTCTTGAGGATAAAAAAGCGATTATTGAAAATACAGTAAAAGTTGTTCATGCTTGTGGTATTCCATGTCCAAAGGTTGCTCCGCTTGCGGCAGTTGAAGTTGTAAATCCTAAGATGCCTGTAACTGTAGATGCAGCAGAGCTTACAAAGATGAACGAGAATGGCGAGATCACAGGATGTATCGTTGACGGACCATTATCACTTGACCTTGCGATCGATCCGGAAGCAGCTAAACATAAGGGAGCAGAAGACCGTAAGATCGTTGGTGATGCAGATATCCTCTTATTCCCGGATATCCACGCCGGAAACCTTGTATACAAGTGCCTGACACATACAACAGCAAGCAAGACCGGTTGTATCCTGACAGGAACAAAGGCACCGGTTATCCTGACATCCAGATCAGACAGCTTTGAAGTAAAGATGAACTCTATCGCTCTTGCAGCAGTTGTTGCAGAAGCAATCAAGAATGAGCAGTAATCAGACCGTTATGGTTACGGAATAAATATATAAGAATTTTGGAGGAAGAACATGTCATACAAAATTTTGATTATCAATCCGGGTTCAACATCTACAAAGATAGGTGTATTTGAAGACGAGAATTTATTATTTGAAGAAACATTAAGACACACAACAGAGGAACTTGCGGGCTTCAACCTTATCGTTGAGCAGAAGGACTTCAGAAAGAAAAGTTATCCTTGATATTCTTGCAGAGAAAAATTTTGACATCAAGACATTAGATGTATGTGTAGGTCGTGGTGGTATGTTAAAGCCGATTCCGGGCGGTACATATCCTGTTAGTGATGAATTATTAGAGGATTTAAAGATCGGTAAACAGGGTCAGCATGCATCCAACCTTGGTGGTATCCTTGCAAGAGAGATTGGCGATGAGTTGGGAATTCCATCTTACATTGTAGATCCGGTTGTTGTAGATGAGCTGATGCCATCCTCCCCCGTTTATCCGGTGTGCCTGAGCTTCCAAGAAGAAGTGTATTCCATGCATTAAACCAGAAGGCAGTTGCAAAGAGATATGCAAAAAGAGCATGGTAAGAAATATGAAGATCTGAACCTGATCGTTGTACACATGGGCGGCGGTGTATCTGTTGGTGCTCACTTAAACGGACGTATCGTTGATGTTAACAATGCATTAGATGGTGAAGGCGCATTCTCACCGGAGAGAGCAGGTGGAGTTCCATCAGGTGATCTTGTTAAGATGTGCTTTTCAGGAAAATATACACAGCAGGAAGTTACAAAGAAACTTGTCGGTAACGGCGGATTCAATGCATATATCGGCAGCAATGATGCAAGAGATCTCGAGAAACTCGTTCAGGAAGGTGATGAGCATGCAAAGCTTGTTCAGGACGCATTTCATCAGCAGGTAGCAAAGGATATCGGGGCTATGTCAACCGTACTTTGCGGAAAAGTAGATCAGATCATCTTAACAGGTGGTATCGCATATTCCAAGCATACATGTGCAGAACTGGAAAAGAGAGCCGGATTTATCGCTCCGTTTACAGTATATCCTGGTGAGGATGAACTTCTTGCACTTGCACAGGGAGCATTAAGAGTTATGAATGGCGAAGAAGAGCCGATGACATATTAATTTGATGATTGATATTTTGCCTGTGAACTATAAAAATACAAAAATTGGCATAATAGTTTTTCTTATAATACACATAATAGAATCAAGACAACAAAGTCTTAAATAAATGTATTGGAGGAAATGTATTATGGCAAGTTCAAATTCAACAGGAACAAGCAAGATGAGTGTTCCGGAAGCTAAGGACGCTATGAACAAGTTCAAAATGGAGGTTGCTAAGGAAATTGGTGTAAACCTCAAGGATGGTTACAATGGTGACTTAACATCTGCTCAGAGCGGATCAATCGGTGGCGAGATGGTTCGTCAGATGATCAAGAGACAGGAAGAACAGATGTCAGGCAGATAAGCAGTAAAAATAAGAGATATCTTATAGCTTTTGCTTAGGGAAGGGGTTATTGTCGAAAAGACAATAACCTTTTTCTGTGTTATTATGGAAAATGGACTGGACATATATCCGGTATATATGGTATAATCGGATGATTGATGCGGGTATTTTTATGCCCACAATAAAAACGAAATGATAAATGGATGCTAAATAATGCCTTATATATTATTAAAAGATGATGGCATAAGGCATCATTTGCATAATTTTAAGGAGGAAATAAAAAATGAGTTTAGCAGTAGAAAATCTGGAAACACAGTATGGCAAAACTTACAATCACAGTACCGGCAGAGGAGTTTGGTAAGGCAATGACAACTGCCTACAATAAGCAGAAAGGTAAATTCAATGTACCTGGTTTCAGAAAGGGTCATGTGCCACAGGCATTTATTGAGAAGATGTATGGACCTGCAGTATTTTATGAAGAGGCAGCTAATTCATTAATTAATGAGTATTATCCAAAGGAAGTAAGCGCATCAGATGTTGATGTTGTATCAAGACCGGTTATCGATGTAACTCAGATCGAAAAGGGCAAGGATTTTATCTTTACAGCAGAAGTAGCTGTTAAGCCTGAAGTTGAACTTGGTGATTATAAGGGACTCGAAGTAGAAAAGGCTGACGTAGAAGTAACAGATGATGAAGTTATGGCAGAGCTTTTAAAGGTTCAGAAAGAGAACTCAAGATACAACCCTGTAACAGACAGAGCTGCACAGATGGATGATGAAGTTACACTTGACTTCGAAGGATCTGTTGACGGGTGTTCCTTTCGAAGGCGGTAAAGCTGAGAACTACAAGCTCGTTCTTGGTTCTCATTCATTCATTGATACATTTGAAGATCAGCTTGTTGGCAAGAACATCGATGAGGATGTAGAAGTAAATGTTACATTCCCGGAAGATTATCAGGCAGAAGATTTAGCAGGTAAGCCGGCAGTATTCAAATGCAAGATCAAAGAGATCAAGGCTGTAGAATTACCGGAATTAGATGATGAGTTTGCAAGTGAAGTTTCAGACTTTGAGACATTAGATGAATATAAAGAAGATATCAAGAGTAAGGCTGCTGAGAAGAAGCAGAAGGATGCTGAGAACGAGAAAGAAAACAAGCTGATCGAGAAAGTAATCGAGAATGCAAAGATGGATGTTGCAGATGCACAGGTTGCAGATGTACAGGAAAGAATCAAAGATGAGTTCGCTCAGAATCTTCAGTATCAGGGAATCAACCTTGAGCAGTATATGCAGATTTGCAATATTACAGAGGAAGCATTAATGGAGAGAATCAAACCAGACGCAGAGAAGAGAATCAAATCCCGTCTTGTTCTGGAAGCAATTGCTGCTGCTGAAAATATTGAGGTATCAGACGATGAAGTACATGAAGAACTGGAAGCTATGGCAAAACAGTATCAGATGAATGTAGAAGATATCGAAGGCTTCATGGGTGATGCAGAAAAAGGAGGATAGCATTAAAAAGGATCTTGCTGTTAAAAAGGCAGTTAAGGTTGTTGTAGATAACGCAAAGGAAGTTTAATCCATAATTTCTGATTGCGATATTTTGGAGGTGTAAATATGAGTTTAGTACCTTATGTCATTGAACAGACCAGCCGTGGTGAACGTTCATATGATATTTATTCAAGACTTCTGAAAGACAGAATTATCTTTCTGGGAGAAGAAGTAAATGATACATCAGCAAGTATAGTGATCGCACAGCTCCTGTTCCTGGAGTCCGAAGATCCATCCAAGGATATCTCATTGTATATCAACAGTCCCGGGCGGTTCTGTAACAGCAGGACTTGGAATCTATGATACAATGCAGTACATCAAATGTGATGTATCTACAATCTGCTGTGGAATGGCAGCAAGTATGGGTGCATTCCTGCTTGCGGGTGGTGCGAAAGGTAAGAGATTTGCACTTCCAAATGCCGAGATCATGATCCATCAGCCATCCGGCGGATCGCAGGGTCAGGCTACAGAGATTGAAATTGCTGCAAAGCATATTTTAAAGACAAAAGAGAAATTAAATAGAATGTTAAGCGAGAATACCGGAAAGCCATATGAAACGATTGCTGCTGATACAGAGAGAGATAACTGGATGTCGGCAGAAGAAGCATGTGCATATGGTCTGATCGATAGTGTAATCGCAAAAAGATAGTATAAAGAGGTATTGGAATGGCAAATCGTAGTGAAGATAGAAAACTACTTAGATGTTCCTTCTGCAATAAGACGCAGGATCAGGTCAGAAAACTTATAGCAGGACCAAACGCTTATATTTGTGATGAATGTGTACAGATATGCGCAGAGATCGTTGATGAAGAACTGGAAGAAACAGGTGCTGAAGATTCCATTAATTTACTGAAACCCAAGGAGATCCGTGAATTCCTGGATCAGTATGTAATCGGTCAGGAAGAAGCAAAAAAGGTATTATCTGTTGCGGTATACAATCATTATAAGCGTATCATGGCAGATAAAGATTTTGACGTAGAGCTTCAAAAGAGTAATATTCTCATGGTCGGACCAACCGGTTCCGGTAAGACATATCTGGCACAGACGCTTGCTAAAATTCTGAATTTTCCGTTTGCAATTGCCGATGCAACTGCATTGACGGAGGCCGGATATGTTGGTGAAGATGTAGAAAATATTCTGCTGAAGCTGATTCAGGCGGCCGATTATGATGTAGAACGTGCAGAGCATGGAATTATCTATATTGACGAGATCGATAAGATCACGAAAAAGAGCGAGAATGTATCCATTACCCGTGATGTATCCGGAGAAGGTGTACAGCAGGCTTTGTTAAAGATCGTGGAGGGAACGGTTGCATCAGTGCCACCACAGGGTGGCAGAAAGCATCCACATCAGGAATTTATACAGATCGATACATCAAATATTTTATTTATATGCGGTGGTGCATTTGATGGTCTGGAGAAGATCATTGACAACAGAATCGGCAAGAAAGCTATCGGCTTCAATGCAGAGGTTGTTGATAAAGACAGAACAGGATATCGGAGAGCTGTTAAAGCAGGTAACTCCTCAGGACTTTGTAAAAATATGGACTGATTCCTGAATTTGTCGGACGTCTGCCGATAACGGTTACACTGGATCTGTTGAACAAGGATGCGCTTGTAAGAATCCTGACAGATACAAAGAGTGCAATCTGCAAGCAGTATAAGAAATTATTTGAATTAGATGGCGTGGAATTGGAATTTGATAAGGATGCGCTTTACGCTATAGCAGAAGAAGCGATGGAGAGAAAGACCGGAGCCAGAGGACTTCGTTCTATCATAGAGAAAGCAACGCTAGATCTTATGTATGAGATTCCATCGGATGACAGAGTTGCAAAATGCGTGATCACAAAAGAAGTTATAACGGATGGAGCACAACCAGAAATCACTTATTCTGATAATCCGGCTGAGAAAAAGTAGATAAAGAAGAAGCGTTCAGTAAAAAACAGTGATGAAATAGCTTAAGCAGAAAGCCGGGATGTTATGCATCCCGGTTTTTTGATATAAAGGAGATAAAAAGTATGGATAATATCGTCTGGAACAGGCCGATGATCGTTTTGAATAATATTGTTATAATGCCGGATACTTCCTCCCATCTGGATGTGATCAGCAAGGAATCCTGTGAAGCAGTTGCCAATGCGATGAAGGGTGATTGCAGCATCCTGCTGGTTACGGCAAAGGAAGTAAAGGAGAATGGAAAGGTTCCTGATCTTTATCCGATCGGTGTTACAGCAAAGATCAAACAATATCTGAAAATGCCGAACAAAAACAGTCCGTATTCTGATTGAAGCAGAAAAACGTGCAAGGATCGTTTCATTTTTATAAGGAAGACGGAGCATATAATGCAGACTTTGAATATATAGATACAGAAGAAACAAACCATCTGGATGAAGTAGAGGAAAAACATTGATCCGTATGCTTACGGATAAGCTCAGACAAGCATTTGCAAATGGAATGGGAACAAATAAGCTGTTATATAAAAAACTGCTTACGATCGATGACCTTGCAAAATTTGCCGATGGAGTGACAGAATTCATTCCTGCGCCATATACGAAGAAGCAGGAGATTCTGGAAACGCTCGATGTGAAAGAACGTGTAATGAAGATCCTTCAGACGATGGATGAAGAGATGGAGATTTTAGCCATCCGTCAGGAGATTCAGGAGAAATTACAGGATTGTGTAAATAAGCACCAGAGAGAATATGTTCTCCGGGAACAGATGAAGGTCATAAAGAAAGAACTTGGCGAGGATGATAATACAGAGTAAAAAGCGGCAGATGAATATATGGAGCGCCTGCAGGAACTGACAGTTCCGGAAGAAGTCAAAGAGAAGCTTACGAAAGAGATATCCAGACTTCGTGCTTTGCCGCCTATGGCTGCTGAATCCGGCATCCTTACAAACTATATTGAGACGTTGCTCGACTATCCTTGGGGTAAATCCTCAAAGGAGAACGATAATCTCGAAAAGGCCATTAAGATTCTGGAACGGGATCATTATGGATTAGAAGAAGTAAAGGAACGTATCATAGATTATCTGGCTGTCCATATTTTAAACGAAAAAGGTAATATGCCGATTCTTTGTCTGGTTGGACCTCCGGGAACCGGTAAGACCTCGATCGCGAGATCAATTGCTACTGCGACAGGAAAAGAATATATCCGTATGTCGCTTGGTGGCGTTCGGGATGAAGCAGAGATCCGTGGACACAGAAGAACTTATATCGGTGCTATGCCGGGCAGGATCGCACAGTCGATCGCAAAGACAAAAGACTGAGAATCCACTGGTACTGCTTGATGAGATAGACAAGGTAAGCAGCGACTACAAGGGAGATGTATCCTCTGCTCTGTTAGAGGTTTTAGACAGCGAACAGAATAATAAATTTTACGACCATTATTTTGAAGTGCCAATCGATCTGAGCAAAGTATTATTTATCGCAACAGCAAATGATGCATCCCTGATTCCGGGACCGTTAGCTGATCGTATGGAAATGATCGAGATCAGTGGATACACGGAAAATGAGAAGTTTAACATTGCGAAGCTGTATCTGGTCAATAAAGCGATTGAAAGAAACGGACTGACTAAGAAGCAGTTCAAGATCAATGGATCAGCGATCAAATATATCATCCGTCATTACACCAGAGAAGCAGGTGTGCGTGATCTGGAGCGGAATATCGATAAAATATGCAGAAAAGCGTGCAGAATGATACTTACAGAACATGTAGAGACTGTAAAAGTAACAAAGGAAATGATACCGCAGCTTCTCGGAACAGAGAAGTACATGGATGACAGCTATGATCTGACCAATAAAGTAGGCTCTGTACGAGGCCTTGCATGGACAGCGGTAGGTGGTGTAACACTTAATATAGAAGTAAATATTATGCCCGGAAATGGCAGCATACAGCTTACCGGTAAATTAGGAGATGTCATGAAGGAGTCTGCTGTTACCGGTTTATCGTATATTCGTACGATGAAGGAATCAGAGCCACTGGGTGAAGATTATTTTGAAAAGCATGATATCCACATCCATATTCCGGAAGGAGCAGTTCCAAAGGATGGACCTTCTGCGGGAATCACGATGGCAACCGCTATTTATTCCGCAATATTTAATAAGTCTGTAAGGGGAGATCTTGCGATGACAGGAGAGATTACTCTGAGAGGAAGTGTGCTTCCAATCGGTGGTTTAAAAGAAAAAGCTTCTGGCAGCAAAAACGATCGGTATTAAGAAGGTGCTGATCCCTGAGATGAACCGCAGAGATCTTAATGATATCAGTGCAGAGATTACAGACGGACTGGATATTACCTGTGTGAAAACAATGGAACAGGTGCTTAGTCTTGCACTTGCAAAAGGAGAAAAGAAATGATAATTAAGAGTGCTGAACTTGAAACAGTATGTGGAATTACAAGTACACTTCCAGAGACAGAGATGCCGGAGATCGCGTTTGCCGGTAAGTCAAATGTAGGAAAATCCTCACTGATCAATGGATTGTTAAACCGGAAGTCACTTGCCAGAACATCGTCACAGCCGGGTAAGACACAGACGATCAATTATTATAATATTAATTATGATCTGTATCTTGTTGACCTTCCGGGATATGGCTATGCACAGGTATCCGTAGAGATCCGTGCAAAATGGGGTAAGATGGTAGAACGGTATCTGCATACCTCAAAGCAGTTACGGCTTGTATTTTTGTTGATCGATATCCGTCATGAGCCGTCAGAGAATGATTGCATCATGTACGACTGGATCGTAAAAAAATGGATATGAAAACCGGTGATTATTGCAACAAAGCTTGATAAGATCAAGAGAAGTCAGATTCAGAAGAATCTGAAGATCATCAGACAGAAGATCCAGCCGGTAGAGGGAACGATCATAATTCCGTTCTCGGCACAGACCAAGCAGGGAAAAGAAGAGATCCTGCAATTGATCGAAGACCGGATTGCAGAATCAGAACCTGAATCTGAATAACTTATGAGCAGAAAAATGAAAAAGATCATTTATATGTATTATATAAATACATATAAATAATCAGGAATGTTTTTTTCACCTTTATCATCAGAATACAGCCAGAGAGTATTGACGAGATAGTCATATACTTCGGCACTTTTCGCACGCCAGTTATCACAGATAGCAACGGCGTGCGTTTTTGTTGGTACGTTAAATTTCAGATCGACCAGAGTTTCTTTCCGATCCTTGATCACACAGGTAACGACATATTCGCCATAATCATTTAAGGCATAATCGGCATAGATCTCAGATTCGTTTTTCAGATTAATTTTCTGATTATCGAAATAGTCCAGGATATCCTGTTTGTTTAATAGCATATGGAATACGGTTTTCAAACATGCTTAAGGCTTCTTCACCCTTGTCAGTGATCTTATAATGGGAAGAAGACCGTATCATGGAGACATAGACAAAATCACACTCGATCAGTCCATTAATGGCTTCCTGAAGCGTGAAGTAGTTCGTATATCCCTTTGTCAGAACAAAATCGGAAATCTGGGAATTGGTCAGTGTGAAATCCACACGATCCAGCATGTATAATATAATTAATTTGTATAAGACGATCGATTCAGTATTCATAATAATATCCTTTGTATGTTTTGTAAGAATAAATGTATCACAAGAAAAGCATAAAATCAATGAAGCAATGCTGCGGTGAAAGAAAATGTATTGTAATTCTACACTGACAAAGGATATACTTTAAACCTCTGAATTGACAAATATATAATGATATGTTAATTTAATATATAATATTAATTCTATATAATTTATCTAAATGGGGCGGGGAATATATCATTCATATGGTACAACAGGACATTCATAAACATGAATGTGATATTCGTACAGAAATCCACAGAATATTTTAATTTGATATGTTGCTTCATTGAATAATTTTATAGACAATCTATTTTGAGTTTAAAGTATAGGTAAATGCAACTGAAGAAGTAGATGATATAAATATGAAAGGAGTGATACCATTAGATAGATTGATATTGAGCTAGTAATTATACAATATAAAATGTATCGATTCTATAGGTTAATAATGTAATTATTTTTTATTATATTCAAAGGAGAGAGAAAAACGATAATGGTTAAAAAAGAAGATTTATGGGAACAATTCTTGCTGTGGTAATGGCATTTGCTAGTATAGGGAACTTTTATAATATTTCAAAAGCGGACGAAAATGTGACAGGGCAGGAAAAAAAGTTCTGGAAATGAAGCAAGAGACTTAAAGGTAAGTGAAGGTAATTATATTGATACAAACGATTTGAAAATGATACCAGAAATAAAAGATTTGAGCAGAAAGGAACAGAGTGTCGTAAAATAAGGCGGTAGAAAAAGCTACACAGAGCGGTGAGACAGCTGGTAAAATATTAAATAAGCTGGATGAGGAGAGCGATGCTATTGATGTTGGCGTAAAAGAGGTGCTTGATACATATTTCAGTGAGAAGGTTGTTGATGAAGAAAAAGTAGAAGAATTTGATGCTACGTTAAATATTGATATTAAAGATAAGATTGAAGCGTACAAGGTGGCAAGAGAGGAACGTGATAACGATAAAAATCTTGGATATGTAACGGGTGAGGAACTTGTAATATTTGACAAGGATACTTCAAAAGGAGAAATAGATGCAATAGTAAGTGGAATTTCTGATTCCTATGAGATAATTTTCGACAATGATTTTGAAATAGACGAAACATTAAGTGAACGCAAAAAGGAACGACTGAGAGCACTTGAAAATTATGAAACTGATATTGTGGTAAAGGTTAATCTTGATTTGGATCAAACTGTAGAAAGTGCAGCGAAAGAATTTGAACAATTTGAATGTGTTATAGAAGCTGAAGAAAATATTAAATGTGAAGCAGCAGGACTTACAGGTGAAGTAAATGATACATATAGTGGTAAGCAGTATTATTTGGACACATGCAACTTCAAAGACGCATGGGATTGCGCTGATACAACAGGCTGTTATGATATATGGATTGCAGTAGTAGATACTGGATGTAATAGAAAACACCCTGATCTAAAAGGCTCAATAGTGAGTAAATATGCTGTCGATATCACGCAGAAGGATAAGAATGGAAATTATGTCAGATTGTCAGATTTGGAGAGACCATATGATAATAATCATGGTACTGTTGTGACAGGTATAATAGCAGCTAATGCAAACAACTCAAAAGGAATTGCAGGAGCGGCAAAGGGATGGGATAATGCTAATTGTAGAGTTATACCGATCAAGGTTTCACATGGAGGAGATTTTAATGGGGACTTTCGGGATCCAGATGGAATTACTCCGTGGATTGATCATGCTGATATAATAAAAGGAATTGACTATGCCATAAATTCAGGTGCTGAGGTTATCAATTTGAGCCTTGGTGAGTATAAATATAGTAGTAGTTACCAAAAAGTAATTAATAAAGCAGAAAAAGCAGGTGTTGTAGTTGTAGCTGCGGCAGGAAATGAGAGTACAAATAATAAGATTTTTCCGGCTTCTATAGACAATGTTATTGGTGTAGGGAGGAACAGAGGGAAAAAGTATTAATAAAAAATGGATTGATTCTAATTATGGTACATGGGTTAATATAGTTGCTCCAGCCACAGGCTTTATTTCAACAAACACAGGTGATAATGGGTATTATACTAAAAATACATATAAAGGAACTTCATACTCAACACCGCTTGTTTCTTCTACAGTTGGATTGATGTTATGCGTCAATCCTATACTGGAACCATCAGAAATAAGAAAGCTGTTATATGAACAGTTCTACGAAGATAAAAAGTTCTTATTTTAACTGTGGATTTCTAAATGCAGGTCTGGCAGTAGAATATGCCAAATATACTGAGTTTAAGAATAGCAGAATTAAGTTGACAAATGTAAAAAGCAGCTTCAGGTAAAAAAATAAAAAATATACTGGGATATGGTGGATTTATATGGACCAGAGATAATCCAGATATATAGAGCAACAAGCAAAGATGGAAAATACACTGAAATAAAAACAATTAAATGTGATGATTCTTATAATTATGAATCGAATGAATTTACTGACAAAAATGTAACTGCGGGAACAACTTATTATTATAAGGTGAGGGGTGCTATGAAATATGGAAGTGGTTATAAATATACCCCTTTTTCAAAGGTGTTGTCTGCAAAAAGCAGTCAATTAATTCGGGAGGATTATATATGAAAAAAAAAAATAATAAGTTATATTTTAAGCGTAGTGCTTGTTATGTCCATAGTAATATCGTCAAGTATAAACCAGGCCAAAGAGAAGGATGCTGTTTGCAATACGGTTAAGACAAAAAAAAACTTATAGTGTATACATATAGCGGATACGAAATGAAAGTGCCTAAAAATCTGGTAAAAGCCAAGTGGATTGTTTCGAATAAAGAAATGGTTATGGTTACCAAAATTGAAAAGGATGGAACGAGGATTGGAATTGATACAAATGGCATAACAGGAACATGTACGATTAAAGCAAAGATTAATGGAAAGGTTAAATATAAAATAAATCTTACTATTAAGAAGAGAATTAGGGAAAAGAAATATAATGGAAAAAAAGGTAAATGCATCTGAAATAAATTTCTCTAATAGAACATGGATATTGACATATAGAATGTATAATGGGTCGAATAAAAAAAGTAAGATATTCAACTAGTCGGTATTTGCAAAAATATGTAAATGGTAAGTGGAAAAATGTAGATTATTTGCCGGATTATGTTGATTTAGGTATTATAAATTATGTACCTGCGCACACATCTCGATTGGGATATTATAGATTGTCAGACTATTATGATATATCAAAGCTGACACCTGGAACATACAGGCTATATGTACATTATTCTACAAAGAGAAAATCGGATTCATTTGTCAAGTTTAAGATTAAATAAGTGAAACAGAGGTTGGGGTTATTTGGCAGAGGAGATATATTAACCAAATCTGTACAGTTTGCTATCTTGAGTTTCTACAAAATACAACTTATTTGTATATAGAATAAGGAGTGATGGAGCAGGGGGTGACGACTGTGCGGGATGTTTCTCCAGTATATATAAGATTGCTATATGCAGTGGGTAAAGACCGGACAATACGGTCTCCACTGCTTTTTTTGTTTCCAGATATCAAAAGCATAAAATCAATGAAGCAATGTTCCCGGAAAAGAAAATGATTTACAAAACTTTTTTTTATGCTATACTAAGGCTATTAAATACAACGCTCATGTGGCATCCGGATATCTGATAAGCAGGATGCACAGGTAGTCATACAATTGATATACCTGTTTCGAAAAGAATTCATTAGGATAATCCCCAAGAATAAGAATGTGTGTGAATTAAATAAAACGGATAAATTTGGAAGGAGTAAAAGATGGATTTCAAAAATGCATCATTAGAGGAATTGAAGCAATTCGTAAAGGAGCATAAGATAAAGGGTGTATCAGCACTTCGTAAGCCGGCTCTGATCGAATTCCTTGAGAAGAATTACAGTGGTGAAGCAGATCCTGCGACGAAAAAAATGAGGAAAAACCACGAAGAAACGATGCAGAAAAGATAAAAAAGACAGAAAAAGTACGAAAGCGAGAAAAGGTAGAGCAGACGGAAAAACCTGCGGAAGCAGAGCAGGAAGAACAACAGGAAAAATCGGAAGATGCTGTGAAGAAAGTGGACAGGAACAGAGCTGAGAATGGACAGAGATCAGTAGATTCCGGTAGAAGACAGCATAGAAGCAATACCGGACGGCAGACCAACCGGAATGGTAAAAGACCGGACTATCGCTCACAGGGAAATAATAACCGAAATAACAATTCGAATCATACCAATAATACATCTAATACAAATAGTGGAAGAAAAGACCATGTTCAGGAGAGCAAAAACGCTTGCAACCGAGATGACAAAGCCGGAAATGAATATGGAAAAAGCAGTTCTTGAAAAGGCTGCAATGGAAGAGAAAAAAGCAGCAGTTGAAAGTTCTGTAGTATCAGAAAAGAAAGCAGCATTTGAAAAATCTGTTATAGAAGAAAAAAATACGGCTGCAGATACAGAGATAAAAAGCAGAGGTAAGAATGGAGACGAAGCCTGAGAACAGGCAGGAAGGCTCATCCGCTCAGCAGGAACCAAATGGACCGGAGCTTGACAGTGGTAAGATGGCACATGGAATCCTGGAAGTAATGCCGGAAGGCTATGGATTTATAAGAAGTGCCAATTATCTGCCGGGAGATCAGGATATCTATGTATCACCGGCGCAGATTCGTAGATTTGGACTTAAGACCGGAGATATCATAATGGGAAATATCCGCGTAAAGACGCAGGGAGAGAAGTTTGGTGCATTATTATATGTAGCTTCTGTCAATGGAGAAAGTCCTGCAAGCATTGCAGGAAGAAAAGCATTTGAAGATCTGACGCCGATTTTCCCGAATGAACGGATCAATATGGATGGGGAGGACAGCCCGATTCCGATCCGTATGATCGATCTGCTGTCACCGATCGGTAAAGGACAGCGTGGTATGATCGTTTCCCCTCCAAAGACAGGTAAGACAACCTTGCTGAAACAGATCGCAAAATGTATCAGTACCAGATACAGTGAGATTCATTTGCTGGTGCTTCTGATTGATGAAAGACCGGAGGAAGTAACGGATATCAGGGAATCCATAGAGGGACCAAATGTAGAAGTTATTTATTCCACATTTGATGAGCTGCCGGAGCATCATAAGCGTGTATCAGAAATGGTGATCGAACGTGCAAAACGATTGGTAGAGCAGAAGAAAGATGTCGTGATCTTACTTGACAGTATTACAAGACTTGCAAGAGCGTACAACCTTACAGTTCCACCAAGTGGAAGAACCTTATCCGGTGGTCTTGATCCTGCGGCGTTACATATGCCGAAGAAATTCTTTGGTGCTGCCCGTAATATGCGTGAGGGTGGAAGTCTTACGATCCTTGCGACAGCGCTGGTTGAGACAGGAAGCAAGATGGATGATGTCGTATTCGAGGAATTCAAAGGAACCGGTAATATGGAACTGGTGCTTGACCGGAAGCTCGCAGAAAAGAGAATCTTCCCTGCAATCGACATTGCAAAATCCAGTACCAGACGGGATGATCTGTTATTATCACCGGAAGAACAGGAAGTTGTATACGCACTTCACAAGATATTATCCGGTAATAAGGCAGAGGATATGCTGGAGGATGTACTGAAATTATTCGTCCGAACCAAGAATAATAAAGAGTTTATCTATTATGTTAAAAAATCATTATTAAGAAAATAAAAAAACACTTGCATTTCTATGTCGGTTTGTGTTAGAATACAAAAGCTGTGTTTTATGAAGAAGTGAGGCTGATGGCCTATTCTCATATATCAATAATATAATAAAGAGGTGAGATTAAATGAGAGAAGGAATTCATCCTAATTATTATCAGGCAAAGGTTGTCTGCAACTGTGGAAATGAGTTTGTAACAGGTTCTACAAAGGAAGAGATCCATGTAGAAATCTGCTCTAAGTGCCATTCATTCTACACAGGACAGCAGAAAGCTGTTAAAGCTCGTGGTAGAATTGATATGTTCAACCGTAAGTACGGTGTTTCACAGTCAAACTAATAAAAGGATGATAGGTTGAGGTTAAAGCTTTTTAATCTCAGCCTATTTTTGTTTTAGGAAACAATTTTACGAGGTATAGAATTTGAAAAGAGCCAGAATAGGTGGTCAGGCGGTGATCGAAGGCGTAATGATGAAATACGAGGATCAGTACGCAGTAGCAGTCAGAAAGCCGGATCAGGAAATTGAAGTTAAAGTAGAAAGCTATACACCGATAGGTGAAAAATATAAAATCCTGAAATTGCCGATTCTTCGTGGAGTGGTTAATTTCTTTGAGTCGCTGGTAATTGGAGTTAAAACGCTGACATATTCAGCCGATTTTTTATGAAGAGGAAGAACCGACTGGAAAGAGTGAAAATAAAGATGATTCCAGGTTGTCAGATACAGAAAGTAATAATGGAAGCGGTTCAGGTGAGAACGGCAGTGAAAACAATAAAAAAAAAAAGCAGTACAGGAGATGATCTGATGATGATCGGAACCGTTATTGTATCACTTGCCATTGCGATCGCATTATTCATGCTGCTTCCGGCATTTATTGCAGGACTGCTTGAGCATGTGACAAAAAGCAATGTATTGATAGCGGTAGCGGAAGGTGTGCTTCGGTTGGTGATCTTTCTTGCATATGTAGTATTAATATCATTGATGAAGGATATCAAACGTGTATTTATGTATCATGGTGCAGAGCATAAGACGATCAACTGTTTTGAAGCAGGCGATCCGCTGACTCCGGAAAATGTAAAGAAACATTCCAGATACCATAAACGCTGTGGAACCAGTTTTTTGGTAGTCGTTATGATCATAAGCATTATTGTATTTATGTTTATAAATGTGAAGTCTATGTGGCTACGATTGCTGTCGCGTGTACTTCTGGTTCCGATTATTGCGGGAATCTCGTATGAATTTATCATGTTTGCAGGCAGAAGTGACTCAAAAGCTTGCGAATATATTAAGTGTACCCGGTATGTGGGTACAGCGTCTTACGACGAAGGAACCGGATCTTGAGATGTGTGAGGTGGCAATTCGTTCGGTAGAAGCGGTGATCGACTGGCGTGCTTATCAGGACGCTATGAAGCGTGGAGAGATCGAAGATTAAGAAGTTGAAATGATGCCAGTGAATGTAAAAGGAAATAGACGTATGACTCAGTATCAGCTTGTAACAGCAGGAAAAGAAAAACTGAACGAACATAATGTGCCGGATGCAGATATCGATGCAGAGTTATTATGGCTCTTTTGTATCAAAGCAGGATAAGATGGCATATATTATGAACCGGCAGGAAGATGTTACCGAACCGATTCGTTCTTCCTATGAAGCGTTGATCGATAAAGGTCAAAACGTATTCCGTTACAATATATAACAGGCATACAGTGCTTTATGGGGTATGATTTTGAGACTGCACCGGATGTACTGATTCCAAGATTTGACACAGAAGTTCTGGTGGAACAGGCAAACCGCTTGATTCAGGACATACATTCTGATAAGATGTCTGTGCTGGATATGTGCTGTGGTTCCGGTGCATCGGATTGTCGGTAGCACTTATGAATCAGAATATTCATATAGATCTGTGTGATATCTCAGATTCCGCGATCGCACTTTACGACAAAAAATGCGAAACGATTAGAAGTATCTGATTATACTGTTATAAAATCAGATTTATTTGATAAGATAGGTAAAAGATATGATATGATCCTGTCCAACCCACCATATATAGAGAGCAAAGTGATTGACGGATTGATGCCGGAGGTTCGGGATTATGAGCCGAGGCTGGCATTGGACGGCGATGCGGACGGATTGAAGTTTTACAGAGCAATTATAGAAAATGCGGAGAGTTATTTAAATGAAAAAGGATATATTTTATTTGAAATTGGTAATCATCAGGCACATGATGTGCAGCAGCTCCTTGTAGATAAGCATTTTGAAGATGTACGCGTAGTGAAAGACCTCGCAGAAAATGACAGGGTTGTAATTGGAAGAAAAGCCTGAAAAAAGGCTGGATATATTAACAGACACATGAACAGGAAATGAGCATGTGCTGCAGGAGGATTATTATGTTTGATAAATTAGAAGATTTAGTAGACAGACTTGATACATTAAATAACCAGTTGACAGATCCGGATATCGTATCTGATCAGAACAAATTCCGCAAATTAATGAAGGAGCAGAGTGAACTGACTCCTATCGTAGAAAAGTACAAAGAATATAAAGATGCAAAAACAGACGATCGAAGACAGTCTGCTTATGCTTGAAGAAGAAAATGATGAAGAGCTTCGTGAAATGGCGAAGGAAGAACTGAATGAAGCAAAGGCAACAGTAGAAAAGACGGAAAATGAATTAAAGATTCTGCTTCTTCCAAAAGATCCGAACGATTCCAAGAATGTTATCGTCGAGATCCGTGCAGGTGCAGGCGGAGATGAAGCCGCATTATTTGCATATGAGATCTACAGAATGTATCAGAAATACGTTGATCAGTTCAAATGGAAAGTAGAACTGATGAGCGTGAATGAGAATGGAATCGGTGGTTTCAAGGAAGCGGTATTCATGATCACAGGTGATGGTGCATATTCCAAGATGAAATATGAGAGTGGAGTTCACCGTGTACAGAGAATCCAGAAGACAGAGTCTGGCGGAAGAATCCATACCTCAACTGTAACAGTTGCAGTTATGCCAGAAGCAGAGGAAGTTGATGTAGAGATCAATGAAAATGATATCCGTATCGATGTCATGCGAGCATCCGGTAATGGTGGTCAGTGTGTCAATACAACAGATTCAGCCGTTCGTCTGACACATATACCAACCGGTATCGTAATTTACAGCCAGACCGAGAAGTCCCAGCTTCAGAATAAGGCGAAGGCATTTGCGCTGCTCCGTTCCAAGCTGTATGATATGGAGCTTCAGAAACAGCATGATGCAGAAGCTGCAGACCGTAAGAGCCAGATCGGAACCGGAGATCGTTCAGAGAAGATTCGTACTTATAACTTCCCGGAAGGCCGTGTAACCGATCACAGAATCAAACTCACCTTGTATAAGCTGGAACAGATCTTAAACGGTGATCTGAATGAGATTATCGACAGTCTGATCGCAGCAGACCAGGCAGCCAAGCTTTCACAGGTGAATGAGGAAGAATAAAAGAAACCCTCGATATTGAAAAAAACAAGTTGGCATCTGCCTGATCCGGCAGATGCCATTTTTAAGTAAAAGGGGTGTTGGCGAAATAAACCGAATAAATAGTTCAAATTGATTGACATATTTTTTGAATAAGTGGTTATATTATATGTGGCTTAAATGGACATACTAATGATAATTTACAGATATGAAATGAGGTAGCTAGATGTATAAAAAAGAATGTAAGGTTCTTTTTTGCTTTGTTCATGGGCAAACTGGCAAGAACCATGCAGAGAATGTTGAAGATGAACGCAAGTTATTTTCCGGGAAAGCTGGCAGTCAAGCTTTGTCCGGATTTCATGGGATGTATAGATAAACCGAAAACGATCATAACAGTAACAGGAACCAACGGCAAGACAACAGTATGTAATATGATCATAGATATTTTGGAGGCAAATGGCTATGACGTTTTGAACAACCGTGCTGGTTCTAATGTGAATGCTGGAGTAGCGAGCTCATTGATCGCAGGAAGTACTCTGACAAAAGGAAAGGCAAAGGAAGAATATGCAGTATTTGAAGTCGATGAAAGAAGTTCAAAGCTGATCTATCCATATGTAAAAAGCCAACATATGCGGTATGTACGAACCTGTTCCGTGATTCCATTCAGAGAAATGCAAACCCGGAGTTTATTTTTTAACTTTATCAATAATAATATGCCAAAAGAATCACATCTGATCTTAAATGCGGATGATCTGATTAGTTCAAATCTTGGATCGGAAAAATGAAAAAACATACTTTTCAATCAACAGACTTCCATCTGACCGGGAGGAATGTATTAATCTGATCAATGATATGCGGATCTGTCCAAAGTGTCATCATAAATTAAAATATAACTATGTCCGGTATCATCATATTGGAAAAGCTGTCTGTGAGTTCTGTGGATATACGTCACCGGAAGGCGATTATAAGGCAGATGTTGATTATGAGAACAAAGTAATAACAGTTACACATAATGAGAGCAGGGAACAGTATCCGATGATCAGCAACAGTACATTTAATCTGTACAATGAGTTGACTGCAGTTACCGCTCTTCGTGAATTTGGTTTGACAGGTGAGCAGATCCGGAACGCGATCCAGAATCTTAATATTGTGGAATCGAGATATTCCAGAAGTACAGTGGATGGGATCACGATAGTGACCAATATGGCAAAAGGACAGAATCCAATTGCATGTTCCTGTGTATTTGATTATGTGTCTAAGGAACCGGGAAATAAAGAGGTCATTCTTTTGCTGGAAGATATATTTGACCGGAAAAATTCATCTGAAAATATGACATGGATCTTTGATACGGATTTTGAGTTCTTAAATCAGCCGAATATTACGAACATCGTAATAGGTGGTCTGCGGACGAAAGATTATAAGCTCCGTTTAATGATGGCCGGGGTTCCGGAAGAAAAGATCAAAGAGACAACGGATGAAGCAGGTGCATATAAATCCCTGAATCTGGATGGAACAGACAGTGTATACATTCTTCATGATATTCATGAAAATGATACAGCGCTTGTACTTCGGGATAATCTGAAACAATATTTGAAGGAAAGAGAGGCATAACAAATGGGAACAGATATTACAATAGAAGTTCTATATGGAGAATTTGCCAATCTTTTCGGTGAATTACAGAACGTAAATTATTTAAAAGACTGTATGCCGGAGGCAACAGTTATTTATACCGGCTTATATGATAAACCGGCATTTACAGAGGGCAGGGCAAACCTTGTATATATGGGAGCAATGACAGAGAATCAGCAGAAATTGGCGATTCAGGCATTGAAACCATATAAGAAAGAACTGGAAGAGCAAATCGAGGCTGGAACAGTATTTCTCTTTACCGGGAATGCAGTCGAAATCGTTGAACAGTACATTGAGAATGAAGATGGAAGTCGAATAGAAGGACTTGGTATTTTTTAATACCTATGCAAAGAGAGATATGATGCATAGATATCATTCTCTTGTATTTGGACAGTATGAAGATATAAAGCTGGTTGGTTTTAAAGCGCAGTTCAGTCATTCTTATGGAGATAATTCAAAGGATTATTTCTATGATGTGATTCGCGGGGATGGTTTTCATCCGGGAATAAAACAAGAAGGTTTGAAGAGAAAGAATTTCTTTTGCAACATATACAGTTGGACCATTTCTTATTATGAATCCGTTGTTTGTGAAATATCTGATGCAATTACTTGGTATAAAAGAACCGGTTCTTGCGTATGAATCCGTTATTATGGAAGCATACAGACAGCGTTTGGAAGAGTTTGAAGATGAAAAATTAAAATATCAGTAAGAGAATATAAAGGAAAAACTTCCGGATATGACCTTGTATTGTAAAACAGAGGTTCCTATCCGGAAGTTTTTATTTTACAAAGTTATCAGGAGAGTTGGCGTTTTTGCTATATAAGTATATTAACAAATATTCACTTGACAAAAAACAGGTAACATGAAACTATGGATGTAGGATTTTTTTGTTACAGGAAGGAATGGGAGGGTTACTTAATATGGATATAAATAATACACCGCCAAATTTTGGAGAACAGCCGAATTATAATAATGTACCGCCAAACTATAATAATGTGCCACCAAACTTTGGAGGACAGCCAAACTATAATAATGTGCCACCAAACTTTGGAGGACAGCCAAACTATAATAATGTACCACCGAATTTTGGAGGACAATCAAACTATAATAATGTGCCGCCAAATTTTGGATGGCAGTCAAATTACGATTATAAGCCGAGAAGATCAAGACCGGGGGTATCGCCCGAACGGTTTGAGATTTTTGGCGGTTTTGCGTTTGGTTATGCCATGATCTACAGTGTGCTGATGTACCGGAATTATGCAAGTATCTGTGCTGTATTCATGGCAGTTATGACCGTTTTGTTTATGAGTTTCAGTATCATGCGCCATGAGAAGAATCTGCCGGTAAATGACGGAGAATCGTTATCTTTTGGGAAACTTTTTGGAAAGCAGACGAAGCTGATTCCGCATTATGCAGGTATCCTTTTTGCTTGGGGTATCAGTTTGCAGGACCGATGATTCATTTTTGATCGTTTTGGATCATCTTTGCATTTTATTCCTTGTGTGTGGGGCTTCTCCGGTATTTTGATGATCTTAAAAAACATGGGATTTGTCGAATATGGTCTTACGGTTATCGAGAAGATGGCAGAGCCGTTTACCTGTTTTGACCGTTTTTTCTCAGACTACAGACAATATAACAGAGAACATGAAAATGCAAGAAAACGTGCGAAATTTGTCTATATTCTGATCGGTGTTGTCGTTGCGATTCCGTTGCTGTTCGTAATGATCAGCCTGCTTTCCAGTGCAGATCAGATCTTTGGAGATGCAGTTGAAACATTACTTGGAAATATTTTCCTATCATGGGATGCAATCTGGTTTCTTGTATTTGCATTTGCGGCGTTATTATTTACATATGGTATCATTGTGTCAGCACCGTTTGGAAGCAGATATCACAGACAGACAAAAAGAAGGACCACATGAACCGATCATTGCGATCACGGCAATGGGACTGCTTACCCTGGTGTATCTGTTGTTTTCAGTGATCCAGATCCTATATCTGTTTACAAATAATATGTCACTGCCGGATGATATGACTTATGCGGAATATGCCAGACAGGGATTCTTCCAGCTTATGTTCGTATCGGTGCTGAATGTGATACTGGTGCTGATCTGTCATGCAATCTTTCGTAAAAAGCACAGTGCTTAATATCGTACTGACTATTATGTCAGCCTGTACCTATGTGATGATCGCATCCTCGGCGCTTCGTATGACTATGTATATCAAAGCATATGATCTTACTTATATGAGAATACTGGTGTTTGCAGCACTGGCTGTTCTTGCTGTGGTACTTGCAGGAGTGATCGTCAGAATCTATACTGACCATTTCCCGCTGGTACGTTATTCGATGTTTGTGATCGTTACTGTATATATCATCGTATCGTTCCTTCGTCCGGCTTATCTGGTTTTGCCAGATATAATCTGGAAAATCAGGATCCGAAGGATGTGGATTTCCGGTATGTGACGTCACTTGGTGCAGATGGAGCGGAAGAAGTATATGAGTTCATTGTAGATAACTATATGACGGGACAGGATGATGATTACTACGAGTACGATAACTACCAATACGACGATTATTATAACAAATATAATAATTATAAGGATATCAAGGGATTCTCGTATAACAGAATGGAATGGTATTTTAATGGAATTCGGGATACCTATAAAGAAAAAGGTGCGATCCGTGGATTTAACTTTTCAAGGAACAAGGCAGAGAAGTATGCAAAACGTTTCTTTAAATGGTACGGGAAAGAAGAATAAAGTGCGTTAAATTAAGATTAAAATACGTTGCACCTATTGTAAAAAAATGGGAAATAGTATAAAATAAAACTAAATTTGGGGCATACAGATGAGAGGTCAGAATGCCGCCGGATAAAAGATGATTTTATGGAGGTAGTAGAAAAATGAAAAAAGCAACAAAGAGATTATTAGCTGCATTTTTAGCCCTTGCAATGGTATTCACATTATTAGCAGTACCTGCAACAAGCATGAAGGATGTCAGCGCTGCAACCAGTAAGACTGTGTATATTAACCCGTATAGTGACAGAGTCGTTTCCTATAAGCCGGGACGTGTAACTCAGGCATCCGGTGTTATCAGCATCATGGGATGTACAAAGGCATCTCAGATCAAAAAAGTTAAAATGTTCAAACAAGAACATGAAAGTATCAGCCAAAGATGGATATATTCGTGTAGACTATGGAAAGAAAGCTGGTAAGGCAACTATTACATGTACAGTAAAGGGTGTTAAGCTGAAAACTACATTTACTGTAAAGAAATATACCAATCCTGTAAGTTCAATCAAGATTGGAAGCAAGAATTATACATCAAGCTTTGCAAAGAATACTTACACCTATACTTCAAAGAAAGTATCAAAGAAGACACTGAGCGTAAAAAGGCTAAAAAGGGATGGACCATTAAGTCAGTCAGCGTATATAATGGTGGAAGCAAATATTATAATGTAAATAAAATCCAGTTATTCCAAGAAGATTACATTAAGTAAGAAATATTCAGATGTGATGGTTGTTATGTACCAGAAAGAGTACAGGACTTACAGAGTCTTTAATGGTAACATACAGATAATTAAAACATAGAATTAATGAAAAGGTGTTGATATATATATCAGAACAGATTATATGTCAGCACCTTTTTTTTTTTGTGCCTGTTTATAAGGTGTGGTATACTTTACATAGCGATTTGGTAAAATATATCATGTGGTTTTAAAAACCATATTTGCCATAAAATGGTAATGGAGGATGTTAAAATGAATGATTATGTTATATTGACAGATTCATCCTGTGATCTGCCGGATGATATCGTGAAGAAATATCAACTGGAGATCTTACAGCTTGATTTTATTGTTGAGGGCGAGGGAAGTTTTCATAATGATCAGGCAGATATTGAGAAAGTATATAGCAAATTAAGGAATGGGGCAAATATCAAGACTTCTGCAGCAAATATCTCGCAGGCATCGGAGGCAATAGAAGCTTTATTTAATCAGAAGAAAGATATCTTATATCTGGGCTTTTCATCCGGGCTTAGTTCTACTTATCAGACCGTGTATATGGCCGGTCAGGAATTGATGGAGGAGTATCCGGAACGAAAGATGGTCAGTGTTGATACTCTTGCGGCATCTATGGGACAGGGACTTTTGGTATACAAAGCATGTCAGGCAAGAGATGAAGGAAAAGGTCTGGAAGAAAATGCACAGTATATCGAAGATATAAAATTAAAACTGTGTCACTGGTTTACAGTAGACGATCTGTTTTTCTTAAAAAGAGGCGGACGAGTATCCGGTGTGACAGCGACAGTTGGCACAATGCTGTCGATCAAGCCGATCCTGCATGTGGATGACGAGGGACATCTGATCAATGTAAGTAAGGTCAGAGGAAGAAAAAGGCAGCGATCACAGAGCTTGCAAACCGGATGGAGAAGCTGGCGGTACATCCGGAAGATCAGGATATTTTTATCAGTCATGGTGATTGTATAGAGGATGCAGAGAAACTTGCTTCCATTATTAAAGAGCGGTTCGGAAATGACAGGATCACGATATCCTATGTTGGTCCGTTGATCGGAGCACATTCGGGTCCGGGAACACTGGCATTGTTCTTCCTTGAGAACACAGATAAACAGCTTCTTACAGAATAAGGATAGCCGGAACAAAGGTTGATTAAATAAAAAAAATAATTGAGAATCATTCTAATAGATATTGACATTTATCAAAAAATTGTGTAAAATAGAATCATAGAAATTGATAACGTTTCTCAATAAGAATAATAATAGCATAAAGCAAAGGAGATTTTAATTATGGCAAAGTTTGTATGTAGTGTATGTGGATATGTATATGAAGGAGAAGAAGCTCCTGCACAGTGCCCTGTATGTAAGGCACCTGCTGAGAAGTTTATCAAACAGGGTGATGATAAGACATGGGCATCTGAGCATGTCGTAGGTGTAGCACAGGGTGCACCGGAAGATATCATGGAAGATTTAAGAGCAAACTTCCAGGGCGAATGTTCAGAAGTTGGTATGTACCTTGCAATGGCTCGTGTAGCATTCAGAGAAGGCTATCCTGAGATTGGTAACTACTGGGAGAAAGCAGCTTATGAAGAAGCAGAGCATGCAGCTAAGTTTGCAGAGCTTCTTGGTGAAGTAGTTACAGATTCAACAAAGAAGAATCTTGAGATGAGAGTAGAAGCAGAGCATGGTGCAACTGCCGGTAAGACAGATCTTGCAAAACGTGCAAAAGCACTGAATCTGGATGCAATCCATGATACTGTTCATGAGATGGCAAGGGATGAGGCAAGACATGGAAAGGCATTTGAAGGTCTCTTAAAGAGATATTTCGGTTAATCATTCTATGAATGATGGTGCAAGAACCGCACAACTCAATAATTAAGAAGTAAATATATAATACACTCTAATAAAAAATCCGGCTGACAGGAATTTCCCATCAGTCGGATTTTGTGTTAGTCTTTTAATTTAAAAGATGAAGTTCCATTGTCATCAAAGGTGTCAGGATCTAAGCCGCTTGTGGTTGCTTCAGATGTATTGTTATCTGAAAATGGAGTCGTTGGCTCCTGTGCATTGGGATCGGTATAGCCTGAATTCATGCCGGTGGTCATATCAGGAGTTGTCGGATTGCCATATGCACCGGTATATGGTTCTGGCTGGATATCCGGACCGTATACAGTGTTCTTGTGACGGATAATACCTAATATAATGAGCAGGATACCAAGACCGAGAACTACAAGACCAATAATGATAGATGTACGGCATCCCTCTTTTTTGTCATGATCTTAATATAGTATGGAAGCATATAAGAATCCAGTGTAGCTTTTTTCTGTGGAGGTAAGAGTGATATCATAGGCAGATTCATACATATCGTAGATATAATAATTTCTCATATATCCCATAATCTCACTGTCTGATTTGCATAATTTGCCGATGTAGTGTAATGTACCCGGATCTGCACCTGACTGGGACCAGGTGTAATCGGATAAAGCTTCAAGCTCAGACTTTTTTGATTCAGCAATATTCAGTCCAATGTAGTATTCGTTGTCTTTAAGTGCACTTATCAGATAATACTGGTCTGTTGTTCTTTTGAATACATAATTTGTAGTTTCAACATTCTCACAGAAAGAATAAAAAGCATAGTCAACATCAATCTCTACATATTTTCCGGCATCCAGATCCTTTTCAGATGCGGTATTCAGATTGAGCAGATCCCCATTCAGTTTGCTGTAATCCCGGATTCCCTGAAAGGCAAATACGATCCCGATGATTATCAATATAATGCCTGGAATCAGGAGATCGGAAAATTTCTTCGTCCTCTTATTTTTGTTAAACATATAATGTCCTCCCATTTTTGTTTTTGTGAGCAAAATTCTTCTTTTTGTAGTACAATAGAATACAAGTTACGCTCTTTTGAAATTTTATCAAATCTGCCATTTTTCGACAATGTGAAATCTGCTGAAAAAAAGCAGCTATTATAAAGGTATACGGGATGTTTGAATATTATTTTTTGGATAATTTGACCAGAGTAAATTATTTTAGAAAAACACGGGAGAAGAAATGGCAAGATGAAAGAACAGTAAGGTAAAAGAATAAAGAATGAGTCGAATGAACATATCAGAAAAGGATTTAGACAGAGATGCAGAAGAATAATTCAACAAATAAAGCAAAATCCACAAATGCAAATAAAGCTAAAACTTCAGGCGGATCAAGAACAACAAATAGAAAAGCAAATAAAAATACAGACAGATCGGCAAACAGTAAGTTCTCATCAGGAAAAAGAAAGCAGAATACAGCAGAAAGTAAAAAAAAGTTTCTTTATATAATTCCGGTTATCATATGGATGGTATTTATATTCTATATGTCAGGAAAGACCGGACAGGAATCCTCCGGACAGAGTGGGAAGATCAGTTTGTTTATAACAAATCTCTTGGAAAAGGTACGGCAGGATTCACCGCAGGAGATGCAGAATCTACAAGATATTCTGGAGCTTGTTATAAGAAAAGACTGCACATATGACAGAATATGCGATCCTGTTCTTACTTTCATATCTGGCAACGGTGAAGATATCCATGAGCCAGAGCAGATTTTATAACAGAAGCATAGCTGTCTTAATTTCGTTATTATATGCATGTTCGGATGAGATGCATCAGTTATTGGTTCCGGGCAGGAGCGGAAAAATGATCGATGTCGGGATCGATATGGCAGGAGTGTTGATTGTTCTAATATGTATGATTCTGTCTAAGAATACGAAATGGAAGATCATTTGTGGAGTACTTTTGGGAGTGCTGTTGGTTGCAGCATTTGTCGTTCTGCTATTTGTCCCGTTTTGAAAAACTGACGCAGGACTTCGATCATTTCCGTGTGCAGCGGTTTTTACTTCATGCTGAAAAAATGATATATTAATGAATATATGTTATGCCAAAAGGAGCCGGAGAAATGACATTAGAGGAAGTTAGAAAGCAGATCGACGTGGTTGATAAGCAGATCAAGTCGCTGTTTAAGGAACGAATGATACTTGCAGATCAAGTCGCAAGGGTAAAGGCGGAATCAGAGGATGCTATATATAAGCCGGATCGGGAAGAAGCGATCATAACGAAGCTGACCGGGGATGTAGACGACAGCATCAAGAAAGAATATACGGCACTGATCAAGCGTATTATGGAGGTCAGCAGAAAGTATCAGTATGGGAGAACATTAGAACTTCGTAATTGTCTGAATGTATCGTTTGTGACGGAGGAACCGAAGGTAAAGAAGCTTGCCATGCTGAAGCATGAACTTTATATATGTCAGGGCTATTCCAGAGATCTGGTAAATACGGTCAGTGATTATGAACAAGTCATGGAGCTGATCCGGAAGGATGAAGCAGATGCCACCGGAATGGGTATATTTGAGGATATCAGCTATGGCGTATCGGATTCCCTGCATGAAGCACTTGCCATGAATGATCTCTATATTTACAGGTGTGATGAGGTGTTGGACGAGGGACACCGGAAGAAGGTCGTTACATTCGGGAAACAACTGGTAGTTCTGCCGGAGCATAACCGGTTAAAGATCGTATTTGTATGCAAGAATAAGAGCGGAAGTCTGGCGAGTGTATTATCGATGATATCCGATTATGGCGTGAATCTGACCGAGATCCATTCGGTGCCGTTCCGTGGAGGAGAATGGAATTATCGGTTTTATATCGAGTTAAACGGAAACCTGCTTCAGAAAGAGATCCAGGCACTTGTATTCCAGTTGATAAATGAGACAGAGACATTTAAGATACTTGGAAGCTATTATTGTGAACAATAAATTTTTATATATAAGGGAGAAAAAGACATGATAGACAAATTAGTAAAAAAAATCAAAGAGACAAAGGCACCGATCGTTTTGTTGGACTGGATCCGATGCTTTCCTATGTGCCGGAATATATAAAAAGAAGACAGCATTTGATGAATATGGTGAGACTTTAGAGGGCGCAGCGGAAGCCATCTGGCAGTACAATAAGGGTATTGTGGACGCAGTTCATGATCTGATCCCTGCTGTTAAGCCGCAGATTGCTATGTATGAGCAGTTTGGTATCGAGGGCTTAAAGGTATTCCAGAAGACGGTTGATTATTGTAAGTCAAAGGATCTGGTTGTGATCGCAGATATTAAAAGAGGCGATATCGGATCAACATCTGCAGCATATGCAGTCGGACATCTTGGAAAGGTTGCGGTCGGAAGTAAGACATATTCCGTATTTGGTGAAGATTTTGCAACTGTAAATCCATATCTTGGTACCGATGGAATCAAGCCTTTTGTAGATGTATGTAAGGAAGAGAAGAAGGGAATCTTTGTACTGGTCAAGACATCAAATCCTTCATCCGGTGAATTCCAGATCGTCTGATCGGATGGTAAGCCGTTATATGAGCTGGTTGGCGCTATGGTTAATGAATGGGGCAAAGATACGATCGGTGAGAGCGGTTACAGCAGTGTCGGTGCTGTTGTAGGAGCAACGTATCCAGAGATGGGTAAGGTACTTCGTAAGATCATGCCGAAGTCATTTATTCTTGTTCCGGGCTACGGAGCACAGGGGCGGTAAGGCTGCTGATCTGGTACATTATTTCAATGAAGACGGACTTGGTGCGATCGTAAATTCATCCAGAGGGATCATTGCAGCATACAAGCAGGAGAAATATGCTTCATTTGGCGAAGCAAATTATGCAGATGCTTCCCGTCAGGCTGTTGTTGATATGATCGAAGATATCAACAGCGTATTATAAATATCGGATTTATCAGAAAAACAGTATGCAGTACACGATGCGTGGTGATAGTGGAGGCGTACAGATCATATGCAAGAGATCACGGGAGGACATAGATACATGGGAAAAGTAAAGATAACAGCAGAGGTTGTGAGCCAGACCTGTATAGCAACAGATATATATAGTCTGATCCTGAAAGCAGGGGAGATTGTATCGCAGGCGGTTGCAGGTCAGTTTGTTTCTGTATATTCAAAGGATGGAAGCCGCATGCTTCCAAGACCGATCAGTTTATGTGGAATTGATAAAGAAGCAGGTACGCTTCGTCTGGTATATCGTATCGCTGGAAAGGGAACAAATGAGTTCTCAAAATTACAGGCAGGAGATACGGTTGATATTCTTGGTCCGCTTGGAAATGGCTTTATGAAGGAGTCTGGAAAAGCAATTCTGATCGGTGGAGGAATCGGAATTCCACCGATGCTGCAGCTCGCAAAAAGAGCTGGACTGTGAGAAGTCCATCGTACTTGGATACCGGGATGAGCTTTTCTTAAATGAAGAATTTGAACCATATGGTAGTGTGTATCTGTCTTCCGAAGATGGAATGCATGGAACAAAGGGAAATGTAATAGATGCGATCAAAGCATGTGCGGTAACCGGTGATATCATATATGCCTGTGGCCCGACTCCGATGCTTCGGGGAATCAAACAGTATGCGGCAGAGCAGAATATCCGTTGTGAGATTTCATTGGAAGAAAAGATGGCATGTGGTGTAGGCGCCTGTCTTGCCTGTGTCTGTCAGACAAAGAATGTGGATGAGCATTCAAAGGTACACAATGCAAGGATTTGTGCAGATGGTCCTGTCTTTTTATGCTGAGGAGGTGGAACTGTAATGAGTAAAGTAAATATGGCGGTAAACATCGCAGGAGTAGAATGGAAGAATCCAATTACAGTTGCATCCGGTACATTTGGTTCAGGTATGGAGTATTCGGAATTTGTCGATCTGAACCGTCTGGGAGCAGTTACGACAAAGGGTGTGGCAAATGTTCCGTGGCCGGGCAATCCGACACCCAGAATTGCAGAGACATATGGCGGAATGATGAATGCCATCGGACTTCAAAATCCGGGTATTGATACTTTTATAAAAAGAGATCTTCCGTTCCTTGCAAAATATGATATAAAAGTGATCGTAAATGTATGCGGAAAGTCAAAGGAAGATTATATAGATGTCGTAGAACGGCTGGCAGATACAGATATTGATATGCTTGAGATGAATGTATCCTGCCCGAATGTAAAAAGAGGGAGGAATTGCATTTGGTCAGAAGCCGGAAGCTCTTTATGATATAACACAGGCAGTAAAGAAGGTTGCAAAGCAGCCGGTGATCATGAAGCTCAGTCCGAATGTTACAGATATCACAGAGATGGCAAGAGCTGCGGAAGCAGGCGGAGCAGATGCGCTGTCACTTATTAATACACTTACAGGTATGAAGATTGATGTTAAGCGTCGTACCTTTGCCGTAAAGAATAAGACAGCCGGTGTATCAGGCCCTGCGATCCATCCGATCGCAGTACGGATGGTGTATCAGGTCGCAAATGCTGTCAAGCTTCCGATCATAGGCATGGGTGGTATCGCTACGACTGAGGATGCTCTTTGAAATGATTCTGGCAGGTGCATCGGCAATCGCAGTTGGTACAGCAAACTTCAATAATCCATATGCAACAGTGGAGATTGCAGATGGAATTGAAAAAATATCTGATCGAGAATCAGATTGATGATATAAATGAGTTAATTGGGTGTGTAAAATAAAAAAGATATTGGGTTATCTGCTTTACAGGATGTATTGGGGAGGCAGTTAGTTGGTTATGGAAAAACAATTTGAAGAAATTATATATTCCAGATATCAGGCACGTATCAGAGATATGAGGATTCTAAAGGTAGATGAGGGATTTGAACAGATCCTAGGTTACTCTGCGGAAGATGTAGAACGCTTACAGCTTCATGTAAAGGATATTATGCTGGATGAAGACTGGGAGGATTATACACAGATCATCTATACAAAGATGACGAGCCGGGGGAGAAGCATATCTGGGACATCGGTTAAAAAAGAAAAATGGTGAAGTTATATATGTATTCTGTTTTGGGCGGGCATTTTCAGTCGGAAGAAGGAGAAATGTGCGGAGAAATCCTTATTACAGATATAACAAATACCAAGAAGCTGTCGAAACAGCTTGAAAATCTGACCGATATTAATTCTGAACTTAATATGGAATTAGCGGATAAGAACCGTATGCTGGAGTCCATTCTCAATAATCTGGCGGGTGGTGTCGGAGTATTTGATATCGGAAATAAGAAAATTACAGTAGAATATATCAGTGAGAGCTTTTATAAGATGTTCAATCTGGAAAAAGGTCAGCTTGGTACAGAAGGAAATGAATATATCAATCTGGCATTTGAAGAAGATCGGAAAGAACTGAAACGACAGATTAAGGAGACCTTGTTGTCAAATAAGATGACAATTGGTGAATATCGCTTTATTAATAAAAATAATCCGGAATCATATTATTGGGTGCAGGTATGCTGCCTGTCGCTCCTTGCAGCAAGAAAAAGCGTTTTTTCCATATGCGCTGTTTGTGCAGATATTACGAATAAAAAGAGAAAAGAAGAACTGGAAAAGAGTGCACAGACCGAGATGTTGAAGTTAGTGGCGCAGGGAAGTGATGAACTCTTGTTTACCTATACGGTTGAAGATGACAGCATGGTTATATTTAAATATATGGATGGCAGAACCGTAACGGTTTTTGATGATAAAGATTTTATTGCAAACCTTGCTCAGTGTCAGTTGATCTACTCGGAAGACAAAAAAGAGGTATCAGACGTATTGGCTGAACTGACAGCTGTTAAAGGATACCGAAACCGTTGAAATCAGGGTCGATTTTATCGGTAACGGTATGTATCTCTGGCATCGTGCAATGCTTGTCAGTGTTGCTGATACAAACGGTGTGGTAAAAAAGATTGTAGGTAAGTTGTATTCGATTCATGAGGAGAAACTGCAGAGTCAGGAATTAATTCTGCGTGCGGAACGTGATTCCCTTACAGGGGTTTATAATCATAGCACCTTTGTGTCTAAAGTATCCAGGTTTCTTGTGGAATTTTGATGAGACGCTGTGTGCACTCTATATGATCGATCTGGATGATTTTAAATTAGTAAATGACGCATTGGGACATTATGCCGGAGATGATTTGTTGTGTGACACAGCAGTTGTTCTGGAGAGTGTTGCAAATACATATGGTGGATTTTGTGGTCGTCTCGGTGGAGATGAATTTTCTATGTTTATTCCGGATATAGTCGATGAAGATACGGCATGCATGGTTGCGAAGACACTTAATAAAGGAATTCGTGCGATTAAATGTAAGGCGGAGCACTCGGCATCAATCGGTATTGCAGTTGATACTATATCAAAGTCGTTGAAATTCGATTCTTTATATTATAAAGCAGATCAGGCGTTATATTATTCCAAGCGGCAGGGCAAAGACCGCTGTATGCTTTTCTGTGAGAAGATGGATGAGGCTAAACCGGTATTAAATTCCAAGTTCAGCAGTTATTCGGATGAAGAGGATTATCTGTTGGATGACATCTCAGATGTTGTATATGTAACGGAGATGAATTCTTATAAGCTGCAATATATGAATAAGGCAGCCAAGCTTGGTGTTGGTCTGGATGAAGATGATACTTCTTATATTGACAAGCATTGTTATAAGGTGCTTCAGGGTATGGATCTTCCGTGCAGCTTCTGCACGAATAAGCTGTTATCAACGGAGAAGAGTTTTATCTCGCATCATAAGAATCTCAATAACGGAAAAGAATATGTTTTAAAAGACAGGATTGTAAACTGGCATGGAAGAAAGTGTCGTATGGAGATGGCTGTTGATATTTCTGATGCCGATAAAGTAACACAGGTTCTTTCTAACCGTTATGATATTGAGGATGCGTTGGTATCCAGTATTACACAGATTTCTACAGGAGTAGAGCATTCCTTAAATTACAGCAAACTGTTAGAAACACTTGGAGAGTATTATGGCGCAAAACATGCTTGTCTGGTGGAATGTGATTCCAATAAGTTATATGAATGTCATGAATGGAAATCAGCAAATAGTAATTCGTATGGGAAAAAAACTGGAGATCTTTTATAAAGAAACTGTCCGGAAAGAACTGCAGAGTATATCTAGTAAAAAAGGTGCACTGATCATTAATCATATTTCGGACTACCCATACAAAACATCGGATCTGTATTCGTTTTTTTTGGAAAACAGGATATGGTCAATGTATTCTGTTCCGATCAAAGACAATAAGTCTGAGATTATTGGAAGGATCATTATCTTTAATCCGCAGCTTCACAGTGGTGACCTGAAGCTTATGAATCTTTTGTCTTTGTATATTGGAAATGATATTGTCAGCCGGGCGCTTGCAGAAGAACGAAATTATGAAGTGACGCATGATCGTATAACGGGAGCATATAATCGTATCTGCTATATGGATTATATAAACCGCAGACAGAATCTGGAATCAGTGGGTATCGTGATTATTGATATCAATGAAGTGCGTAATATATTTGATGAATTTGGACAGTCCTTTGTTGATAATCTGATGATTGATTATTACAGACTGTTAGATAAGGTATTTCCGAAATCCTGTATTTATCGGATTGGGGATGACGATTTTGCTGTAATTTGTGAGAATATTTCACAGTGTGATTTCCTGGATCAGGTTCGTGCATTGAAAGGTCAGCTTAAGATTGGCGATTTTACGGCATGTATCGGATATGTATGGGATGATTATGAGAAAGATATCAAGCGGATGGAAAACCATGCGTATGATATGCTCTATATGGAGAAACAGAAGTGGTACGATCAGAAGGATGAACATTCTTATAAATGGAGTACATTAACGAGAGAGCTTGTAAAAAAAGACATTAAAGACGGAATGTTCTTTGTGTATTTACAGCCGAAGGTGGACTATTCGAATGGTCGTTGTTATGGTGCAGAAGCACTGGTGAGATATGCCAAACCGGATAACCTCGCAAATGTGATCGATCGTCTGGAAAAAAGCAGAAATATAAAGTATATGGATCTCTTTGTGCTTGAAAATGTATGTAAAATGCTTATACGTTGGAAAAAAGAAGGGTATAATCTGATCCCGGTCTCCTGTAATTTTTCCAGAATATCTCTGTTGGAAGAAGATATGCCGGAGCGTATCAATGCGATTGTTGAATCTTATGGAGTTCCAAAGGATATGATCGAGATCGAGATTACAGAGTCTGTTGGTGAGATGGAACATGAGATGGTTACCAGAATTGCAAATAAACTGCATACTGCAGGTTTCAGGATTGCCATGGATGACTTTGGAACAAAATATTCCAATGTATCGATTCTTTCTTCTATGAAGTTTGATGTGATCAAGCTGGATCGGAGTATGGTTTATAATATAGACAAGAATATAGCCAGCAGAACGATTCTAAGACATCTGGTTGAGATGTGCACAGATCTTGGAGTGGAATGTATAGCGGAAGGAGTAGAGACCAAGGAACAGGCAGAATACCTGAAGGAAATGGGATGCAACCATATTCAGGGCTATCTGTACAGCAAGCCTTGTGAATATCGAATCCTTTGAGCAGGTCTATATGAAAAGAGAAGAATAAATAAAAGACTCCCCTACAGTGATATTGACTGTAGGGAGTTTTTTATTTTTTCTTCCTGATATGAACTTCCGGGATGGCCACATCATAGGAGATGTTCGCTTCCTCCTCGGAAGATTTTGTATGTACAGGATTCGAAGCGTCAGCGTCATTCGAATCCAAGTCTGACTGCGTATGAATTTCAGGAATTGCGAGATTGTCGTAAGTCAGATTATAATCTTTTTTCTTATCTTTTCTATGTCCGAACATGAGAATATCCTCCTTTTATAACAGGTTGATGAAGAATGTAATAACAAGGCTGTTGATAAAGTCTGCAAATAAACTGCCAACAAGCGGAATCAGGAGATAGGCTTTTACGGATGGCGAATATTTATCACAGATCGCCTGCATATTTGCCATGGCATTTGGTGTTGCCCCCATTCCAAAACCACAGGTTCCGGCAACCAGAACAGCAGCATCGTAGTCACGTCCCATGATGTTGAATTCAACAAAGTATGTGAACAGACAGATCAGAATAACCTGACTGGTCAGCAGGATAAATAATGGAAGAGCGAGAGATGCAAGCTGCCATAGTTTTAATGTGATCATTGCAATACCGAGGAACAGGGAGAGCAATACCGCCAAGGTCGTTGATCTCACCCATATGAATCGTGAACTTACCGGAATATTCACCGATATTTCGAATCAGTGCGGCTGCGATCATAGCACCGATGTAGATTGGAAAAGTTAACCCGGTTTTTGTCAGTAACCATGAGAATATCGTTCCGAGTCCTATTGCAAGGATCAATTGAAAAACAGCGGCTGCATACATATTTGTATGACGTTCATGTTTCTTTTCTTCTTCGATTAAAAGGCTGTCATCTTCAGGCACAACCGTTTCTAACAGATTCTTCTTCTCAATCAGTCGTTTTCCGAGTGGACCGCCGATCAGACTTCCGGCGATCAAACCAAAGGTTGCAGCTGCAGTACAGATTGTGGTTGCACCGGATATGTCAAAGTCTTCCAGAACCGGACCGAAGGCACCTGCGGTTCCGTGTCCGCCGACCATTGGGATTGACCCGGTACACATACCGATCAAAGGGTCAAGTCCAAGGATCCTGGACATACCGACAGCAAGCAGGTTTTGAAGTACGATCAGAGCAATAACAAGCCCCAGAAAGACCGCCAGTGATTTGCCACCGCTCTTTAAGACCTTCAGATTTGCCTGAAAACCTACAGAGGTAAAGAAGAATACCATACAGACTTCCCGTAGGGTATCATCAAAGGAAAATTCTGGCAATCCCGTACTGTAACAGATACAGGTGAAGATTGCAAATAAGAGTCCGCCGATAACAGGAGAAGGTATACAGAATTTTTCCAGAAAGAAGATCCTTTTTTTCAAAAATGTTCCAAGCATCAACACAAGGACGGCAATCGCAAGTGTCTGATACATATCTAATTGAATTTTCATAATTACCCTTTCTTATGTTCAGAAATTATCGTACATCAACGGTAATCCCTTTTTCTTTGTAGTAAGCAGCAGCCCCTTTGTGAAATGGGATCGTGATGCCCTTTGTTGCTGCCTGTTCATTTAACTGCATATCGATCGAAAGTGAATATTGCAGATCATTTGCATGTTCAAACAGAAGCCTCGTAAGATCTTCTACAGTATCCTTCGATAAGTCGTTATCTGCAAGCATGACAGCCTGCACACAGACCGTTGATACATCCTCGGTCTGACCGGAATAGGTATTTGCGGGAATGATAAAATCGGAGTAATACGAATAAGCAGACAATAGCTTATTTTTACAACTGTCGTTAAGTCCGATCAAACGGATATCACAGGTTCTTGTCAGCTCTTCAATGACCGTGGTCTGAATGCCTGCTGTAACAAAGAAAGCATCAATTTCACCGGAAACCAGGCTTTCGGCAGCATCGATATAGTCAAGGTTTGTGGTTTTGACCAGAATCGTTATTCAGACCGGCAACCTCAAGGATCTGTTTTGCATTTCGTTCCGTACCGGAATCGGATGCTCCGATGCTTATGGTTTTTCCGGTCAGGTCATCGAGAGACTTGATGTTTGAATCTTTTTTTACAATGATCTGGCAGGCTTCCGGATACAGAGAGGCGATAGCGGAATATCCACTGATCGATTTTCCCACAAATGCCTGTGCCGTTTACTGCGTCGTCAATCATATCATTTTGTGCAATACAGAGATCAATGTAACCGTCGGCAAGCAGTCGTAGATTTGCCGCAGATCCGGCAGTCTTCTTTGCTTCAATGCTGTAATCAGGGGCATCGTTGTTGACCAGACCGGCATAAGCATTTGCAAAGGTATAATAGATACCGCCGATATCCGCCGCACCGAATCGGATGGCGTCTTTTTTTTGCTGCTGCATCCTGTTCCGATAGTGGAAATAAGCAGGATCAGACAGAGAAAAAGTGCTGTTTTTTTCTTCATATTGATAAAATTTCCTTTCTAATGTATATATTTTTTTTTCGTAAATATGGTAATATAGGACGGAATTGTTCTAAAGGTATGTCGAAAAATATAGACCTTTGGCTATTGTACAACAATTAGATACAAAATGGAACAGAAAAAATTAACCATTTGTGTTTCGAAACCATTTGTGCTAGAATGAGTTCGAAATGCCTAACTAAAGGGTACATAAATGGTCTGAAATCAAGGAGGAATGAAAGAAAAATGGAACAGTACAAACAGGAATTCATTGAATTTATGATCGATTGTAATGTATTAAAATTTGGAGATTTTACAACAAAGAGTGGAAGAAAAACACCTTTCTTTGTAAATACCGGATTTTACAGAACAGGGGCACAGTTAAAGAGACTGGGTGAGTTCTATGCGGAAGCAATCAACAGTGCGTTTGGTCTTGATTTTGATGTATTGTTTGGACCTGCATACAAGGGAATTCCGCTTTCAGTAGCAACTACCATGTCAATTTTGCAGAAATGTATGATGAAGACATCAAATATTGCTCAAATAGAAAAGAGATCAAGGATCACGGAGATAAGGGAATCTTACTCGGAAGCCCGATCTCAGATGGTGATAAGGTTGTTATCATTGAAGATGTAACAACAGCCGGAACATCGATCCAGGAAACTATGCCGATCATTAAGGCACAGGGAGATGTAGATGTTATGGGACTTGTCGTTTCTGTTGACCGTATGGAGCGTGGACAGGGCAAGAAGAGTGCACTGACAGAGATTCAGGAAGAATATGGTATCCAGACAACTGCTATTGTTACAATGGCAGAGGTTGTAGAGCATTTATATAATAAAAAGAATATAAGGGTAAAGTCATAATTGATGATAAGTTAAAGGCTGCGATTGATGCTTATTATGATATTTATGGCGTAAAGTAGAAACGGTTGGTAGAAAAATGAAACTAGGAAGAAATGATATCTGCTGGTGCGGAAGTGGAAAGAAATACAAATCCTGCCATTTGAACATCGACAGCAAACTGGAAGAAATGAAGCTGAAGGGATATAAGATCCCGACAAGAAGAATGATGCGTTCACCGGAACAGATCGAAGGAATCCGCGTGGCATCCAAGGTAAATACAGAGGTGCTTGATTTCATTACTCCATTTGTAAAAGAAGGAGTATCTACAGGTGAGCTTGATCGAAGAATCTATGAATACACGAAATCAATCAATGCAATACCTGCCTGCCTTGGATATGAAGGATATCCGAAGAGTGTCTGTATATCGATCAACGATGTTGTCTGTCATGGTATACCGGATGAGAAAACAATCCTGAAAAATGGAGATATTGTCAACATTGACTGTACAACGAAATATAATGGATATTTTGGTGATTCGTCCCGTATGTTCATGATCGGAGATGTTGATCCGGTCTGGAAGAAGCTGGTAGAGGATACAAAGAAAGCACTGGATCTTGGGTAAAGTATGTAAGCCATATTCAACGATCGGTGATATCGGATATGCGATCAATACATTTGCCAAAGAGCAGGGCTATTCTGTTGTCCGTGAGATCGGCGGACATGGTGTGGGACTTGATATCCATGAAGATCCGTATGTCAGCCATATCGGACAGCCGGGCAAGGATTATGTGATTGCTCCAAGCATGACATTTACGATCGAGCCAATGATCAATCTAGGTGTGCCTGACGTATGGCAGGATGCTGACGATGGCTGGACGATTCGTACAGATGATGGCAAGCCATCTGCCCAGTGGGAATACACCCTTCTTATGACCGAGCACGGAATTGAGATTCTAGCAAAATAATACTTTCACATAATTATACAAAACACAGGGATTGCCCCTATACAGACCATAAGCCCCATTATAAATGACTCGTTACGGTTTCTGTTCAATGCATATGCCTGATTCGTAAATACTCTTGTGCTAACTCGCCAACTAAACGTTGGCTCAGACAAGCGCTCGTATTTACTGGCAATATGCATTTCACGACGAAAACCTTCACTGAATGTCATATTATAATGGGGCTTATGGTCTGTATAGGGGCAATCCCTGTGTTTTATATTTTAAATGAATGGCATTATTTTGCCAGAATGCTTAAGATCTCGTTGCTTCTTGCGACGAACTTGGTCATGGCATCGGCAGATAATGGTCTGTTGGCAAGAACTGCCAAGTCATATAACTGACAGCAGATGGTAGGAGTGTTCTCGCCCTCCGGGTTGTCAAGGACATATTTGACCAGATTATTGTTGGCATTTAATACCAGTGTTTCACCCTTGCCGCCGAACATGGCAGGATCCATGCCCATACCGGCCATACCATACATTTTCATCATTTCCTGCATACGTCTGGATTCTTCAGATAAGGTCAGCATAGAAGATAAGTCTTTATTCTTTAATGCTTCTACCTTGATCGTGATATTTTCGACATCCAGTGCTTTCTTGAAGAGTTCGGTCAGCTTGTCGGTATAATCCTTTGCTGTTTCTTCGGATAATGATTCATCTACAAAATTATCGGACAGATCTGCATCGATTCTGTAGAAATGTACATTTTCATTTTTCTGTTCCAGAAGCGTGATAAATGGGCTGTCAATCGTCTGTGTCATGATCAGGGCATCCATGCCTTCCTCTTTGAACATGTTAATGTACTGTGACTGAGCAACTTCATCCGTAACATAGAAGACTTTGTTTTCGTATTTTTCTTTTCCGGCTTCCAGATATTCCGGCAGAGTCAGGTATTTGCCTTCCAGATTCTTATAGATACAGAAATCTTTCATCTTCTCTAAGAATTTCTCATCTTTTTTAAGCAGCCGAATTTGATAAATGGGTTGATATCATCCCAGTATTTCTCATAATCTTCTCTGTGAACCTTATACATACCGGATAATTTATCGGCAACCTTCTTTGTGATGTAATCGGAGATCTTCTTAACAAATCCATCATTCTGCAGTGCACTTCTGGATACATTCAGCGGAAGATCCGGACAGTCGATAGTACCCTTTAACAGCATCAGGAATTCCGGGATCACTTCTTTGATGTTATCAGCTACGAATACCTGGTTGTTATACAGCTTGATCGTTCCTTCCAGATTATCGTACTGGGTATTGATCTTCGGGAAGTACAGAATACCTTTCAGGTTAAACGGATAGTCCATATTCAGATGGATCCAGAACAATGGATCTTTGTAATCATGGAATACTTTTATGATAGAAGTCTTTGTATTCATCGTCTGTACAGTCATTTGGATGCTTGGTCCAGAGAGGTGTTGTAGTATTTAAAGGCTTTGGTGCTTCTTTTTTTCTTTCTTTTTCGGCAGCATCCTTTGTTTCATCGGTTTCAGCAGTAGCTTCTTCTGATGCTTCAGCTTTGGTTGCCTTTTCTTCTTCCTCTTTTGCAGGGGCATCTGCATTTGTAAAGTAGATCTCTACAGGCATGAAAGAGCAGTATTTGTCGATTACTTCTTTGATACGGTATTCATTTGCAAATTCATAGCTGTCTTCATTCAGATACAGGGTGATAACAGTACCTCTGGTTTCTTTGTCGCCTTTATCCATGGAGAAGTCCGTTCCGTTCTCACATTCCCAATATACAGGTTCTGCGTCCTGTTTGTAGGAAAGGGATTCGATCGTTACCTTATCGGCAACCATAAATGCGGAGTAGAAACCGAGTCCGAAATGACCGATGATCTGTTCCTCTGTTGCCTTGTCCTTGTACTGCTCAAGGAAAGCAGCAGCACCGGAAAATGCAATCTGATTAATATACTTTTCGACTTCTTCAGCAGTCATACCGATACCATTATCAATAAACTGTAAGGTCTTGTTGTCCGGGCTTGCGATCACATCGATACGATAAGGTTCGTCCGGTTCGTCAAATTCGCCCATCAGGGATAATTTCTTTAATTTTGTTACAGCATCACAGCCGTTTGAGATTAATTCCCGGACAAAGATATCATGGTCGGAATACAGCCATTTCTTGATGACAGGGAAAATGTTTTCGCTGTTAATTGATAAACTTCCTTTTTTCATAAAAATGCATCTCCTTATATAAATTCTGTTTTATTCGAATTGTCAGAACAAACTTAGATAAGGCGGGTTTTAATATACGCGTAATGAGGCGGATATCTGCCTTGTCTATTCTGTGTTATCGCTATTAGGTATCATAAATCAGAAAAAAATAGAAGTCAAGACAAAATTAGCACTCAAATGCATCGAGTGCTAATAATTCACAAATATTTTATGGTTTATTTAGAAATGAGTGCTGTAGCAGGTGGTTAAAAAGATCTGATTCTGTTTAAAAAAAGCAGATACATTTGCATCCCAGATGTTTGCAAGTGTTTTATCCATGGAGAAAATGTTCATGGATGCCATCGTTGTAAGTGAGATCTTTTCTCCGTCAAAGTAGACATTTAAGGATAGGTTTGCGATATCGGATAGAGAGAGATCCAGATGATTCTGTTCAATAATCCGGTTGATATTTGCATCCGGATAAGATCAGTACGATCTTGAAATTCAACGGAAGCTTATTTCCCTTGATAACATTGAAGATGTGCTGCCTGACATTTCCCCATGTCGTGTAAGTCTTTGAGGTCATTTCTTCCAGTTCTTCCGTATCAAAAAAAAAAGATGGATTCAGTCTGCCGTCGATCGTATAAGAAACGTCGGAACGGACATAGGCTTCCACCAGCAAAAATGTGTCAAAGACCGGTTCCATCAGAAGCTTTTTAACGAAGTTTTTTGTTTCAGTAATTTCTATATTAAGCATATAAAGCTTTTACCTCCCTGCAATAAACAACGGATTGCGATAAAATTCTTGCCTCTAGTTTACAGGAAAAAGCGGAAAGGTTGCAATCGGAAATCTGAAAACAGTCGGATGAGAAAATCCATTTGTTGAACTTTAGTGGGAGGTGTGTTAGTATTTTTACAGATTTATAAAAATATGGGAGGTTTTGAAATGGCAGAGATTATATGGAAGGATCGCAAACGTATATTTTTCGGGTTACCATGGACATTTACAAAAGTACAGCTTATCAGAGGATCGGTTATTTATCAGTACGGGGTTCTTCAGTGTGAAAGAAGATGAAGTACGACTTTATCGTATCATGGACGTTTCATTGGGCGTAAATTATGGCAGAGAATGTGCGGACTTGGAACGATCAAATGCTGTTCCGCAGATAAGACAATGGGAGATTTCGAGATCAAGAACATCAAGAAGTCCAGAGAGGTCAAGGAAATGTTATCAAATATGGTAGAAGATGAACGTACCAAAAAGAAGGTTTCCAGCCGTGAGTTCATGGATCATGAACGCGATGAATTCGACGATTACGACGACCACGATACATATTAACGAGGACGATCAAAAGTACGTTGCTGCTTTATACGATAGTAGTTTGCTTTGATCGGTAATGTAAGATCGTATTTGGTTGTTCAGCAAGAGGTATGCTTTGATGATTAAATGAGAGCTGATATTACATATTATTCCGCAAGACGCTTTCGCTCTACCTTCGACGTAGTGGTACATAAGGCTGCAAAAAGACGCAGCCTAAGTACCAACGCTCAGGCAGGCTTGCTTCATAATAGTAATATCAGTTCTCATTTTAAATTATAAGGTAAAGTGATTGCTGAACAACCAGATACGATCTTTTACGATATGAAAGCAAGATACCATGATATAAAAGCAACAACGCATTTTTGATCTGTCTGTGGAATCAAGTATCGAAGAAGAATATATCTTATTATAGACAGACAGAGTCCACTGCATACCTTTATGGAGCAGACCTTTTTTCACGTCGGTCCTTAACGAGTCACCGAAGGTGAGGAGGTTAGTACCGTTACGTGAAAAATAGAACGCAAGTGTTCTGCGTAATAAAGGGTATGGCAGGGGCCTCTGTCGTCAGGAAATCAGATATTCTCGGCTATCTTGGTGACGCCAACGTAGATTTGGGAGACTTTGTACCAGGTGGAGTAGTCGGTGATGCCGGTAACGGGCAGGTCGAAGATCTGTTGAAAGCGTCTGACGGCATCGGCAGTGGCAGGTCCATAGATGCCATCGGCGGCAACAGTTGGTATGGATGGATAATTCTGTGCGATACGATTTAACTGCTCCTGAAGCTGACGAACCTTGTCACCGGTTGCGCCAATTGACAGATCATATCCAGGATAAGAGGATGGAATACCGGCAATGGTTTCGGCAGAGTTGATATAAATGGAATCGCCATAGTAGTAGCGTAAGATCTCTATCGCAGACAGTCCCTGATCGGCAAGATACTTGGAACCCCATTGGGTCATCCAGTTTGGACAGGTGACCCGTTTCCCGTCACAGTATTGTGTAAAGATCGGTTGGGTGACACCCGGCCTTGACAGATAATTGGCAAATTGTTCATCAACGATACGGGAGATATTTTTTATATATAGTCTTGTTATAGATCCATTTCTGATCGTAAGCGGTTGAAGATGTGATCGTAAAATCGTATCCCTTTCCGCGATACCATTCTGTATAGACACGGTTTAAGGTGAAGGACATAATTGCAAGGATGTTGGCTCGAAGGGAAGCATCCGGCCATGTGGAGTAGATTTCATTTGATGCAACATTCTTTATGTAGTCTTTGTAAGGTACATAGTAGTCGATTGCAGTTGGGTCGGAAGGAGCTCCATCATGTACCACGATGGTTTCCGGAATCACGACACGGCTTAAGACGATCTCGCCTGTCTCTGCAACTGTTTTAATCTCATCCTCAGCAATCTTTGGCGGATATTCTTCCCAGAGGGTATGAGCACCGATCACCGTTGGGTTATAGCTCGATTGGTCAGTATCAGAAACACGCAGCTTAACTGACTGAATGCCCTTTTCGTCGGTAAACATCTGTACACCGGAGATGATACGTGGTTCAAATCCGGGTGCATTGATTTTCAGATTGTATTCGGAATATGGCTGGTTGTCAGATGGTTCCATGCTGTATTCCAGTGGAGGAGTTTCAAGGGTGATGCCATCGATGATACCGTCGCTGTCTGTTTGCCGTTCCTCTATAACTTCATCCGGAGTTCCGGTTGATGCGACAGAAACGACCGCACCGGTTACCGGATATGCAGTCTGTTCCGAGATGATCCTGATTTTTAATGTTCCGTTATTGTTTCCATTTGCCATTTTAGTAATCCTGAATTATAATCTGTTTATTATATGAGACAAAATCATATTTCATGCCAATAATACTTTATCAATGCAGAAGCAGGAAAGAATGTATGTTATGCGTGGTGTAATGATCGTTTAGAAGATTTTAACGACAGAAACAAGTGTTATGCATGGTATATAATGATGAGGTATATGAAAAAAGAATTTATTGAAAAGTAATATAAAAAAGAAAAGAAGCGACAGGAGGTTTCACTATGGCATATTTTCCAATGTTTATCAATCTGGAAAACAAAAAGTAATCGTACTTGGCGGAGGAAAGACCGCACTTCGAAAGATTAACTCTCTGATAAAAAGTTTGACTGTAAGATCGCAGTTATCGCACCGAGGATCTGCGATGAGATCAAGACAGTACCAGGAATCAGTGTACATGAGTCGAATATGACATTAGATGCGCTTGATACGGCAGATATGGTAATTGCAGCGACTAAGAGGGATGATGTAAATGCTAAGATCGGAAAGTATTGTAACGAACATAATATTCCGGTCAATGTAGCAGATAACAAGGATGTCAGCAGCTTCCTGTTCCCCGGAATTGTTATGCGTGAAGACCTGGTGATAGGGGTCACAACAGGAGGCTACAGTTCAAATGTAGCAAAGGAGATCCGTAATATGATCGAGAAGCTGATTCCTTATGAGTATGGAACCTTGACCAGAAAGATGGGAGCATACCGAGAGATTGCGTCCATTAATATCAAGGATGCTTATTTAAGGGAAATGGCACTGGATGAGATCATCAAACAGGCAATCAGCAATAAGTATATGATCGATGACCGAAAGGCAAATAAGATTCTGGATCGTTATGCGAAGGAAGATGAGCTGAGAGCGAAGGGTATGCGATAAAAAAATACTTGCATTTTCCTTATAACGTGTTATAATCTTGTTTTAGTAAGATTATGGTAACTATTAAGAGTGGGTTTTGGCCCACTCTTAGTTTTTGTAGAAAAGGTGGTATTGCTACGAAGAAAACAGATATTGAAGCAAAAAGCAACAGAGATGGTTCTGCCGATCATTGAAGCAAATAACCTTGAATTGGTTGATGTGGAATATGTAAAAAGAAGGCAGTGATTATTATCTGCGGATCTATGCAGATAAAGAAGGTGGAATAACGATCGGAGATTGTGAGATCGTGAACAGAGCCATGAGTGATCTGCTGGATGCAGATGACTTCATTAAGGATGCCTATATTCTTGAGGTCAGCTCTCCGGGGCTTACAAGACCATTAAAGAAGGAAAATGACTTTAAACGGAGTATTGGCAAGATCGTAGAGATCAAGACATATACCAAGATCGATAACTGTAAAGATTTTGAAGGTGAACTTACAGCGTACGATGAAGAAACAGTTACCATTTTGACAGAAGATGAGAAAGAACTGAAGATTGCAAGAAAAGATATATCGATGATAAGACTTGCATTTGTATATTAATAAAAGAAGCGGGAGGATAAAAAAGTGTCAGAAATTATCGAAGCATTAAATCAATTAGAAAAGGAGAAAAACATCAGCAAGGATATTCTGCTGGATGCGATCGAAAGATCCTTAAAGGCGGCCTGCAAGAAGGACTTTGATACCGATGAGAATATCGATGTTGTTATGGATCGTGAGACCGGTGAGTTTCATGTATATGCGAAGAAAGAGGTTGTAGAAGAGGTTGAAAGACCTGCGACACAGATTTCTCTGGAAAAGCTAAGATGATGAATTCAAATATGATCTCGGAGATATCATCAACATCGGGATCACAACAAAGGATTTCGGAAGAATCGCAGCACAGAGAGCAAGAAATGTAATCCGTTCAGGCAATTAATGAGAGCGAAAAGAGATGCGATCTACGATCACTTCTATACAAAAGAGAAGGATATCATCACAGGTATCGTTCAGAGATATGTTGGAAACAACATCAATGTCAGTCTGGATGATAAGACAGAAGCAATATTAAAAAAGAGTCTGAGATGGTTCCCGGCGAAGTATATAACAGAGGTGACCGTATCAAATTATATGTAACAGAAGTAAAAGAAAGGCTCCAGAGGACCTAAGATCACAGTATCCAGAACACATCCTGATCTGGTAAAGCGTTTATTTGAAAGGAAGTAACCGAGATCGCAGACGGTACAGTAGAGATCAAGAGCTCCTGCCGTGAGGCCGGTTCCCGTTCCAAGATCGCTGTTTATTCTCATGATGAGAATGTAGATCCGGTAGGTGCATGTGTAGGTGTAAATGGAAGCCGTGTTAACAACGTAGTAGAAGATCTGAACGGTGAGAAGATCGATATTATTTGTTGGGATGAGAATCCGGCAATCTTCATCAAGAATGCATTAAGTCCATCAGAGGTTATTGCAGTTGATGTAGATCTGAATGAAAAGAGCGCATTTGTCGTTGTACCGGATTATCAGTTATCACTTGCAATCGGTAAGAAAGGTCAGAATGCAAGACTTGCTGCAAAGCTGACAGGATATAAGATCGACATTAAGAGTGAGTCACAGGCAGAAGAGATGGGATATTTCTCAGAAGAAAATGATGACTACGAAGAGCCGGAGCAGGAAGAAGCATTTGACAATATTGACGATATCGTTGATGGTTCTTATGAAGAATCTCTGGAGCAGCAGGATGCAGAAGAAGTAAAAGAAGACGAAGAATAAAATGAAGTTCTGACCGGGTACCATGCCGATTGGAACGGAGATAAATAAAGCATAGGAAGTGATGTTATGGCAAAGAAGATACCGCTCAGACAGTGCCTTGGTTGTAATGAGATGATACCGAAAAAAAGAACTCATCCGTATCGTGAAGGATAATGAGAATAATTTTGCGATCGACCTGACCGGCAAGATGAATGGACAGGGGCATATATATGCCGTAAGGCAGAGTGCCTGAAAAAGCTATGAAGAAAGCAAATCTCTGGAACGCTCATTCAAGATGCAGATTCCAAAAAAGAGGTTTATGAAAATGGATAAGGAGTTAGGGCAATTGAACAGTAAGAAGATTTATTCCATGATTGCAAAGGCCGGAAGGCTGGTAAGCAAACTTTCAGTAGAAAAGGCCGTAAAAAACGGAAACGGCAATGTGCTGTGATCGTGGCATGTGATGCAGCCCATAAAAAAGAAACTATTTTGATCAAAATGTAATTTTTATGAGATTATATTTTGAATTTGGAACAAAGACAATCTGGGAAAATTCGTTGGAAAAATTCGGACGTCGATCGCGATCTTAGATGAAAGTTGCGAAACAGATCATAAAAATACATGAGTTTTGAGTGAAAATATGGAGGATTGTAACTTTTTGACGAAACTGAAGTACACGAATTGGCAAAAAGCTGAATATAACAACAATGAAATCAAAAGCAATCCTTGGCAAAAAAATGGTATCGAGATCGAAAGGAAACCATATGTCGGCTGTTGATGAAAGAATATGATCAATATCGTTAAAAGGCATGCGGAACCGGTACAAAAAAGCAGATGCGCCGGCAACAAAAAGCCTGTACCGGAAAAAGTCGGAGGAGGACGTAAAGGCGGCAAAGACAACTGGAAAAAGGTTCAGAAAGATTTCTGTAAAGAAGACCTAAGAAAACGGCTGTAAGAAATGATCGACCGGCTACAGGGAAGCGGAATAAAGCCGAAACAGGGGTAAAAGATGAGGGACATACGAGATTTGTCAAGAGATGGCAGAAACAAAATAATTCCGACAGACAAAATAATGAGAGAAGTAGATTAACAATGAGTGAGCGTATGGAATTCTGATAAAGACTTAAGATTTGGCGACAAGCAAGAAATGACAGACCAAGATAAACAGCCGGCAGC
>VOFK01003444.1_pt1 | contig 71277 bp, 76 predicted proteins | sample 5384121 | NCBI WGS metagenome assembly VOFK01 (sample SAMN12384730, study PRJNA508395) | human gut metagenome | isolation source: healthy gut J | host: Homo sapiens | reverse complement strand
GAGCTGGCTCGGCGCAGCCGAGACTAAGGGATTGACTCTTGCAAATTTGCGCCGGATTGCCCCAACCGCAAACTAAATTTGCGGTTGGGGTTTTTCTATACAAATCCGCAGCAACCTCTCAGGCGCTGCGCGCCAGCATCCCTACCCCTTTTGTCCCTTCGGGACATTTCCCCCTGATAGGGGGAATCGGCCCCTGGGAGGGGAGCCTTAGGGGGTCTCGGGCTCGGTGGGTTGCGCCTCCGGGGTCTCGGCAGGATCCTCCGCGGGGTCCTCAGAGGCGGGTTGGTCTTCGGTGGGGGCGGGGGCTTCCGGTTCTTCTTCCTCGGGGACGGGCGCAGGGCAGGCCGGGACATCTTCGGCGTCCCAGTAATAGCCGCCCGCCATATCCTCGTCATACCGCAGCCGCAGCGTGCTGCCGTCCAGCAGATCGCGCAGCACGTCCACGTGGCAGGACACGCCGTCGAGCGTCACGATGTTCCACCAGTACGCCTCGCCGCCGCGCAGACCGCTGACGGTCCTGCAGCTGAGCCCCGCCTCGTCACACAGCAGCTGCCAGCTCTGCGCCATGCTCTTGCTGTTCGCCACGCCCTGGCAGAGCGCGGAATAGACCGGCGTGCGGCTGTCGCCCTGCTGATACGGGAAGCGCTCGGCCAGATAGGTAAACAGCAGCGCGGCCTTCTCCGTCTCGCTCGTACAGTAGCGGACGTAGACCTCTGCCGCCGCCAGACTCTCGCGCACGTCCTGCTGCATCTCCTGCAGCTCCCGCCGGGAGGCGGGATAGGAAAAGACCAGCTCCACGATCCGGTTGCGGGCGTCGGCGGGGTATTCGGTGACGGTCAGCTCCGGCTCGGCCGCATGCTCGCGCAGGTGGCTGTCGCAGTAGTTCTGCACAAGGGCGGCATAGTCCGGCCGGCCGGGATAGGTCGCGTAGAGGGTCAGATGGTCGTCGTAGTCCTCCAGCGCCCGGCTGATAAGACGCCCGGCCTCGGTCTCGCCGCCGACGTATTCGATCTCGTCCAGCGGCGTCAGGACATCCCGGAAACGTGATGTCGACCTTGATCTCGTAATAGGCGACGATCAGGGTGCAGTCGTGCGTGATATAGTCGATGGCGTAGGCGCCGATCGGGTCCTCGCGGGCGATCTCGTAGACGGCCTGCGGCAGATCCGCTTCGATATCCGCCTCGTACTGGCTCGTATGGATAACGCCGTGCTCCACGCCGTTCTGGACAAGCGTGCGCAGGGCGTTTTTGAGCATCTTGTAGTTGCTGACCGTCAGCACGTCGCTCTGCTGCTCGGTCTTGGTCCCGGGGTTGTGCGGGGTGACGAGGGTGTATTCCGACGGCACCAGCGCGGCGCAGCCGCACAGAAGGAGCAGAAGCAGGGCGAAAAGGACGGTCAGAAGTCTTCGTTTCAAGCCGGTCCCTCCTTACAGCTCGTCGCCCGCGCGGCGGAAGCCCTCGCCCAGCACCTGATGGGCCGGCAGGAGGATGACGAACGCGTCGGGGTCGATCTCGCGGACGATGGTCTTGAGCTCGGGCAGCTCGCGCTGACGCACGGCCGACATGAGGACCGGCCGCGGCTGGCCCGTATAGCTGCCGCTGCCGTCAAGGACGGTCGCACCGCGGTCGAGCCGGGTCTCGATCTGCTTGGAGACCTGCTGGTAGTGCTCGGAGATGATGAGCGCGACGGTGGAATGGTCCAGCCCGTAGAGCAGCTGATCCATGACGACCGACGAGACCGCCAGCGGCAGGGCGCTGTAGAGCGTCCTGGAGATATCGCGGAAGACAACGCCCGTCAGGAAGATGATGAACAGGTCGATCGCCAGCAGGACCTTGCCGAGGCTGGCCGAGCGGAAGCGGCGGCGCAGAAGCTTGGCCGCGATGTCGGACCCGCCCGTCGTCGCTCCGGAGAGGAAGACGAGACCGAGCCCGAGGCCGACCAGCAGCCCGCCGTAGAGGCTGTCGAGCAGGATCTCGGTCTTCGGGGCCGGGATCACGGCGAACAGATCGATGAATGCGGAGCTCAGGAGCATCCCGGCCAGCGACCCGAACAGGAACTTCTTCCCCAGCTTGCGCGCGCCGAGGACGAACAGCGGCACGTTCAGCAGCATCGTCAGCACGCCGATGGAGCCGAAGCCGAGGAGCTCGCGGAGGATCATCGCCAGACCGCTCATGCCGCCGACGTTCAGGCTGTTCGGCTCCAGAAACAGGTCGAAGCCCAGCGCGAAGATCGCGCAGCCGAGGGTGATCTTCCATCCCATCTGCCAGATGGTCCTGCATGTTTCTCGTTTCAAACCGTCATCCTCCCTATTGTGTTCGTGCGGGTTTTATCATTCCCTGCGTCAGATATCCAGCTTCATCTGCGTTTCGCCGATGTCTTCGGGGCGGACGAGCGCGCCGGCGGCGGGCAGCGTGCGGGCCGAATAGCGGCCGACGTTGCTGATCAGCGTTTTTTCCAGCTCCGCGGCCGATTCGACGACGGCCTTGCGCTTGAGGCTCATCACGGCCACGCCCTGCGCCGAACGGGTGGTCTTGACGGCGAGCTGGGCCGTGGAGAAGATGAGCGCGCGGCCATCCGAGGCGCGGACGACGATCTGCTTCTCCTCCGGCAGGTCGATGATCGCCCTGACCGTGCTCTTGTCGGAGTAGGCGCCGGTGAGCCGCTTGCGGTTGGACTTCGTGTCGTAGCAGCTGGCGGCGATCTTGGCCGCCTTGCCGTTTTCGAAGACGAAGAGCAGGTTCCCCTCATATTTTCCGGGGAATACGGCCGTGAGGAAGCTCTCGCCCTCGTCGAAGCCGAGCTTGCCAGGCAGGTAATCGCCGAGCGCGGAGGCCTTGCCGTCGGCAAAGTCGGAGATGCGGGTCTTGTAGACCTGATATTTGTCGGTGAAGACGAGCATTACGCTGCTGTTCTGCGCGGGGCAGGTCAGAAGCAGGCTGTCGCCCTCCTTGAATTTCTGCTCGCCGGACATGCGCAGCGACTGCGCCGTGATCTTCTTGAAATAGCCCTCGCGGGAGAGGAAGACGGTGACGGGATAGTCGTTTTCCGGCTCGTCGTCGGGCTCCTGCTGCAGCTCGTGGTCGTAGACAAGGGTGGTCTTGCGCTCCTTGCCGTATTTCTGCGCGACCTGCTCGAGCTCCTTGCAGATGAGCGCCTGCACCTTCTTTTCGGAGCCGAGCGTCGCTTCGAGCTCGGCGATCTCCTTTTCCAGAGACTCCGTCTCCTTCAGGCGGTTCAGGATGAATTCCTTGTTGATGTTTCGCAGCTTGATCTCGGCGACGTATTCGGCCTGGATCTGGTCGATGCCGAAGCCGATCATGAGGTTCGGGACGACCTCGGCGTCCAGCTCCGTCTCGCGGATGATGGCGATAGCCTTGTCGATATCGAGAAGGATCCGGCCGAGGCCCTTGAGCAGGTGCAGCTTGTCCTTCTTTTTTGTTCATCTGGAAATAGAGCCTGCGCCGGACGCACTCGGTGCGCCACGCCGTCCACTCCTGCAGGATTTCGCGCACGCCCATCACGCGCGGCATACCGGCAATGAGAATGTTGAAGTTGCAGCCGAACGCATCCTGCAGCGTCGTCGTCTTGAACAGCTTCTGCATGAGCTTTTCCGGGTCCGCGCCGCGCTTCAAGTCGATGGTGAGCTTCAGACCGTTCAGGTCGGTTTCGTCGCGCATATCGCTGATCTCGCGGATCTTATTTGCCTTGATCAGCTCGGCAACTTTGTCCAGGATGATCTCCGTGGCCGTCGTGTAGGGGATCTCGTAGATCTCGATCATGTTCCCTTCCTTGACATAGCGCCATTTTGCCCGCAGGCGGAACGAGCCGCGGCCCGTCTCATAAATCTGCAGCATCTGGGCCGGATCGTAGAGAATTTCGCCGCCCGTCGGGAAATCCGGGGCCGGGAGCGTGTCGAGCAGGTCCGCGTCCGGGTTTTTGATGAGCGCGATCGTCGTGCGGCAGACCTCGGCCAGATTGAACGAGCAGATATTCGACGCCATGCCGACAGCGATGCCCATGTTGGCCGAGACCAGCACGTTCGGGAACGTTGTCGGCAGCAGCACAGGCTCCTGCATGGAGCCGTCGTAATTGTCGACAAAATCGACGGTATCGGCGTCGATATCGCGGAACAGAGCTCGGCGCAGATCGGCTCGAGCTTCGCTTCGGTGTAACGCGAGGCGGCGTAGGCCATATCGCGCGAATAGACCTTGCCGAAGTTGCCCTTGGAGTCGACAAACGGGTGCAGCAGCGTTTCGTTGCCGCACGCCAGACGCACCATCGTCTCATAGATAGCGGCGTCGCCGTGCGGGTTCAGCTTCATCGTCTGGCCGACAATATTGGCGGATTTGGTGCGGGGCTTTGTGAGAAGCCCCATTTCGTACATGGTGTACAGAAGCAGCTTGCGGTGCGACGGCTTGAAGCCGTCGATCTCCGATGGCGCGCGAGACGATGACCGACATGGCGTAGGGGCATGTAGTTGGACTCCAGCGTCTGACAGATTGGCTGCTCGAGCACCTCTGCCCGCAGCCCCATTACATTTGGGTCGTCATGCTTTTTGCTTTCCGGTTGTTTTTTCTTTGGCATAGTTGATCGTTCCTTATTGTCTGGCGGCCGGAGACCGCCGGGAATTCTGGGTCATGGAGGTCGCATCCCAGACGGGCAGATTCCGCAGACGGAACCTCTCCGCCTCACTTCGTTCGGCACCTCCCCAGGAAAAGGGAGGCTTTGGGCTTGCTGCAAACGCAAGGCTCCCCCCTTTTTTGAGGGAGCTGGCCCGAAGGGCCTGAAGGCTTGGTCCGCCGCAGCATTCGGACATGGCTCCCCCCTTTCAGGAGCTGTCAAAACCGCAGGCTGACTGAGAGGTCGTCGCAAATTTGCTGCAACCTTCTCCGTCTCGGCTGCGCCGAGCCACCTCCCCATGAGAGGGCAGAGGCTTTTGATTTTCACACGCACCAAGGCTTCCCTATAGGGGAGCCTTTGGACGGGTCACGACACATCCAGCTGGTCGAGGTATTTGTAGCCGTTTTCGGCGATGTGGTCTTTGCGGCCCTGGAGGTTGTCGCCGAGGAGGAGGTCGAAGACCTGCATGGTGCGTTCCATGTCCTCGGGCATGACCTTGATGAGGCGGCGGGTGGCAGGGTTCATGGTGGTCATCCACATCATCTCGGGGTCGTTTTCGCCGAGGCCCTTGGAGCGGTTGATGGAGAGCTTCCTGCCCTCGAGCTTCTTGACGATCTCGGTCTTCTCCGCGTCGGTGTAGGCGAACCACGTCTTGTCCTTGCAGGTGATCTCATAAAGGGGCGACTCCGCGATATAGACGTAGCCCTCCTGAATAAGCGTGGGGCAGAGCCGGTAGATCATGGTCAAAATCAGCGTGCGGATCTGGTAGCCGTCGACGTCGGCATCGGTGCAGATGATGACCTTGTTCCAGCGGAGGTTCTCAAGGTCGAACGCGGAGAGATCCTTCGTCTTCTTCGTCTGCACCTCTACGCCGCAGCCGAGCACGCGGATGAGGTCGGTGATGATGTCGGACTTGAAAATGCGCTCGTAATCGGCCTTCAGGCAGTTGAGGATCTTGCCGCGCACGGGCATGATGCCCTGAAACTCCGCGTCGCGTGAGAGTTTGACCGAGCCGAGCGCGGAATCGCCCTCGACGATGTAAATTTCGCGCTTCGACACGTCCTTCGTGCGGCAGTCGACGAATTTCTGCACGCGGTTGGCGATATCAAGATTGCCGGTCAGCTTTTTCTTGATGTTCAGGCGGGCCTTTTCCGCCGATTCGCGGCTCCGCTTGTTGACGAGGACCTGATCGGCGATGCGGTCGGCCTCCTGCTTGTTTTCGATGAAGTAGACGTGCAGACGGTCGCGGAAGAACTCGGTCATGGCGTCCTGCACGAATTTATTCGTGATGGCCTTTTTGGTCTGGTTCTCGTAGGAGGTCTGCGTGGAGAAGCAGTTCGTCACGAGGACGAGGCAGTCGGCCACGTCCTGGAACGTGAGCTTCGACTCACCCTTGGTGTATTTGCCCGCCTGCTTGCAGTAGGCGTCGATGGCGTAGACGAAGGCGTTTTTGACGGCCTTTTCCGGCGCGCCGCCGTGCTCGAGCCAGGAGGAGTTGTGGTAATACTCCAGACGGTTGACGCGGTTGGAGAAGCACAGGGCGGCGGAAATGCGGACCTTGTACTCCGGCTTGTCCTCGCGGTCGCGGCCCTTGCGCTCGGCCTCCCAGAACTGCGGCATGGTGAGCGTCTGCTCACCCGCAATTTCGTTTACATAATCCAAAATCCCGTTGGGATAGCAGTAGTCGGTCTTCGTGAATTTCCCGTCTTCCTCGTTGCGGAAGGTAAAGGTCACGCCCGCGTTGACGACGGCCTGGCGCTTGAGGATGTCCTCAAAGTACTCCTTGGGGATATCGATGTCGGTGAAGACCTCGAGATCGGGCTTCCAGCGGAAGACGGAGCCGGTGGCCTTGCGGTCGGTCGGTTCCTTTTTCATTTTGCCGACGAGCTCGCCCTTTTCAAAGTGGAGGGAGTATTTATAGCCGTCGCGGCGGATAGTGGCGTCGAAGTATTCGGACGAATACTGCGTGGCGCAGGAGCCGAGGCCGTTGAGGCCGAGGGAGAATTCATAGTCGCCGCCGGTGTTGTTCTGGTATTTGCCGCCTGCGTAGAGCTCGCAGAAGACGAGCTCCCAGTTGTATTGCCCCTCTTTTTCGTTCCAGTCGACGGGACAGCCGCGGCCGAAGTCCTCGACCTCGATGGAATGGTCGGCAAAGCGGGTGACCAGGATCTGTTTGCCGTAGCCCTCGCGCGCTTCGTCGATGGCGTTGGACAGAATTTCAAAGACGGCGTGCTCGCAGCCCTCCAGGCCGTCGGAGCCGAAAATGACCGCCGGCCGCAGCCGGACGCGGTCTGCGCCCTTCAAAGACGAGATAGACTCGTTTCCGTAGGCTTTTTGTTGTTTCATGCGGATTCCTCACAATATTTCGTGCTGTAAGTTGGGCGAATGGCCCACTATATTGATTATACTATACTTTCTTTCCCAGCCAAAGTCAAGGTTTCCACTTCCGGCGGGGAGTTGTCGAAACCTCTCAAAAAGGAGATGGAAAGTTTGGTCTATTTTTTCCCCGGCAGACGGTTGCAGTCCGGCGCGATTCGCGGTATCATTTATGGTGAATGAATATGATTCTGTGCAACTACGAAGAAAAGGAAAAGAACATCATTATGGCAAAAATCGGATTTGATCTTGAAAAGTATCTGCGTCTGCAGTCTGAGCGGATCCTCGAGCGCGTGCACACCTTCGGCGGCAAGCTCTATCTGGAATTCGGCGGCAAGCTGTTTGACGATTATCACGCCTCGCGCGTGCTACCGGGCTTCCTGCCGGACAGCAAGATGAAGGTGCTGCTGCAGCTCAAGGACCAGGCGGAGATCGTCATCGCCATCAACGCGGCCCACATCGAGATGAACAAGCGCCGGGGCGATCTCGGCATCACCTACGATCTGGACGTCATGCGCCTGATCGATACCTTCCGCTCCATCGGGCTCTATGTCGGCAGCGTCGTCATCACGCAGTACGCGGGCCAGCAGGCCGCCGAGGTGTTCCAGCGCAAGCTGGAGGCGCTGGGCGTGAAGGTCTACCGGCACTACCCCATCGCGGACTATCCCTCGAACATCGGCCTCATTGTCTCCGACGACGGCTACGGCAAAAACGAGTATATCGAAACCAGCCGCCCCATCGTCATCGTCACGGCCCCCGGCCCCGGCTCGGGCAAGATGGCGACCTGCCTCAGCCAGCTCTATCAGGAGCACAAGCGCGGCGTGAACGCGGGCTACGCCAAGTATGAGACGTTCCCGATCTGGAATCTCCCGCTCAAGCACCCGGTCAACCTTGCCTACGAGGCGGCGACGGCAGACCTGGCCGACGTCAACATGATCGACCCCTTCCATCTCGACGCCTACGGCGTGACGACGGTCAACTATAACCGCGATATCGAGATCTATCCGGTCCTTGAGACGATCTTCCGCTCCATCTTCGGCGAGTGCCCGTACAAGAGCCCGACGGACATGGGCGTCAACATGGCGGGCTTCGCCATCTGCGACGATGAGGCCTGCCGCGAAGCGTCGTATCAGGAGATCATCCGGCGCTACTTTTGCCTCCGCTTGCGCCGTGAAAAAAGGGCATTGCCATGCCCGCCGAACTGCGCAAACAGGAAATGCTCATGAACTCACTGCATCTGGACGTCAGCATGCGCAGGACCGTCCCCCGCCGCCCCGGGCCAAAGGCTGCCGAGACCGGCGCCCCTGCCGCAGCCATCGAACTGCCGGACGGGCGGCTCGTCACCGGCAAGACCTCCGGCCTGATGGGCGCGTCGTGCGCCGCGCTTTTGAACGCGATCAAGCTTTCCGCCGGGATCGACGACCGCGTGAACCTCATTTCCCCGATGGTTCTCGCACCCATCCAGCATCTGAAGATCGAGCATCTTGGCAACTCCAACCCCCGCCTGCACACCGACGAGGTGCTGATCGCGCTGTCCATCAGCGCCGTCACGAACCCGACGGCGGAGCTGGCCATGGAGGCGCTGGCCTCGCTTCGCGGCAGCCAGGTGCATTCGTCCGTCATTTTGTCCTCCGTCGACGAGGGCATGTTCAAGCGTCTGGGCATGAACGTCACGTTTGAGCCTGTCTATCAGTCGCACACGCTCTATCATAAGTGAGGTACCGCATTCTATGGATCACCCGCGCAGCAAATTACCCGCCGTTCTCGCCATCCTGTTCTGCATCGCGCTGCTCGGCGGTGTAGGCGTGCTTCTTTGGAAGACGCTCCCGGAAAAGCAGCAGCCGCAGCAGGCCGAGACCATCCAGACCGACTCCGTCTTCTCCTCCGAGCAGACCGCCGTGGAGCCGCCGGAGCGCGAAGCGCCGTATGAGGGCGAGCTGCCCGAGCAGGCCGAGGCCGCGCAGCCGGAGCAGCCGGACAGCGAGCAGCCGTCCGAGCCCGCCGCGGATCCCGCCGCGCCGGACGACACTCCCGTCACCGACGCGCAGAAGACCGCACAGGCCACCCTCGCCTCCATGACGGAGGATGAAAAGCTCTGGCAGCTGTTCTTCGTCACGCCGGAGGCCATCACGAACGTCAATACCGCCACCGTCGCGGGCGAGGCGACAAAAAATGCGCTCGCGCAGTATCCGGTCGGCGGCATCGTCTACTTTGCCAAGAACCTTGAAGACCGGGCGCAGGCCGCCGCGCTGCTCGCCAACACGCAGTCGTATGCGAAGATCCCGCTGTTTCTTGGCGTGGATGAGGAGGGCGGCACGGTCAGCCGCATCGGCGCAAACGAGGCGCTGGGCGGCACGAAGGTCGCCGACATGCGCTCCTTCGGCCAGAGCGCCGATCCCGCGCAGGTCTATGCCGCCGGGCAGACGCTCGCGGCCAATCTGACCGGCCTCGGCTTCAATCTGGATTTCGCGCCGGACTGCGACGTCGTCTCCGGCGTTGACAGCGTGATCGGCAGCCGCTCGTTCGGCTCGGATCCGGAGCTGTGCGCGTCGCTCGCGGGCGTCATCGTCAAGAGTCTGCGGGCAGAGGGCGTCGTCTCCTGCCTCAAGCACTTCCCCGGCTACGGCAGCGCCACGGTCGACGATCACAACGGCACGTCCATCGTGGAAAAAACGCTGGATGAGCTGGAAAGCTGCGACCTGGTCCCCTTCCAGTCGATCATCGCGCAGGAAGGGAGCGTCCCGTTCGTCATGGTCACGCACCTGTCCTACCCGAACGTGACCGGCAGCGACACGCCCGCCGATCTTTCCTCCGCCATCGTGACCGACATCCTGCGGGACAAGCTCGGCTACCAGAACGTCATCATCACCGACTCGCAGTCCATGTCCTCCATCACCGACCACTATTCCGCAGGCGAGGCCGCCGTACAGGCGCTTGCCGCCGGGTGCGACATGATCCTCATGCCGTCTGACCTGCAGGGCGCGTTCGACGCGGTCAAAGCCGCCGTGGCAGACGGCACGCTGACGCAATCGCGCATCGACGAGAGCGTGCTGCGCATCCTGACCGTCAAGGCGGAATACGGGATCTTACAGTAAAGCAAGCCGGCGCAGCCATACAGAAAGGAAGTGCATCCGATGTCCGTGAAGCCGAACAAAAAGCCCTCCTTTGCCCTGGGTCTGATCCTGATCCTGCTTTTGCTGGCTGCCGTCATTCTCGGCGGCAGCTGGGTGGTGCGGCAGGCCTTTCTGCCGCGGCAGTCCGATGCACGGCCGGCGGCGGCAGCCGTCTCCGGCCAGCCGGCCGCCGCGGCGCAGCTGCCGGTACAGACCGCGGAAGAGACCGTCTCCGGCGCGCAGCCGGAGGCGGTCCCGGAACCTGCAGCCGAGCCGGAGCCGGAGCCCGCGCGCGTCACGCTGATGGCGGTGGGCGACGATCTGATCCACAACTGCGTCTACTGGTCCGCCGAGACGCCCGATGGCGGCTACGACTTCACCCCGTTTTTTGACGACATCCGCCCCATCGTGCAGCAGTACGACCTCGCCTGCATCAATCAGGAGACCATTCTGGTCCAGGATCGATCGCTGATCGCGAGCTATCCGATCTTCGGCTCGCCCATCGAGGTCGCTGACGCGCTGGCGGACGCGGGCTTCAATGTGGTGACCTTCGCCGGAAACCACTGCTTCGACAAAAAGGAGACCGGCGTCACCGACACGCTCCGCTACTTCCATGAAACTTACCCCGACATCACGACGCTCGGCATCCACGACTCGGAGGCCGATGCTGCGGTCATCCCCATCGTGGAGAAAAACGGCATCCGCATCGCCATGCTGAATTTCACCTACGGGCTCAACAACTCCATGCCCGAAAAGCGCTGGATGGTGGATATGCTCTCGAGCACCGACACGGTCTGCGGCCGCATCGCGCAGGCCAAGCAGGAGGCCGACTTCGTCATCGTCTTCCCGCACTGGGGGACGGAGGACGAGCTTTCGCCGGATGAGAGTCAGCTGCGCTGGGCGCAGGAGATGGCGGACGCGGGCGCGGATCTCATCATCGGCGGCCATCCGCACACGCTGCAGCCGACCGGGCTGCTCACAGCCGCGGACGGCCGGGACGTTCCGGTCTACTACAGCCTCGGCAACTTCCTGTCGCACCAGAAGGAGACGATCAACCTGCTCGGCGGCATGGCGAGCGTCACGATCGTCAAGGACAAGGACGGCACACGCGTGGAGGAATACGAGCTGAAGCCCACCATCAACGTCATTCTCCGGGACCCGGCGTCCGGCTGGTATGACTACCGCCCCATGCTCCTGGAGGCCTACACCCCCGAGCTCGCCGCCCAGAACCGCTTCACCGACTGCACCGTCGAAGCCATGCAGACGTTATATGAGGATATCGTCGGATAACCAAAGGCTCCCCTCCCAGGGGCCGATTCCCCCTATCAGGGGGAATCGGCCCCTGGGACAAAAGGGGTAGGGATGCTGGCAGCCGAAGGCTGACTGAGAGGTTGTATCAAATCTGCAGCGACCTCTCCGTCTCGGCTTACGCCGAGACACCTCCCCTGGAAGGGGAGGCTTTGGAGGTGCGCACCCCAAGGCTTCCCCTATGAGGGGAAGGCTTTGGGATGCTCTGCCGTCAATTTTCACGCGCATTTTCCTCTGGATGCTCATATACTAAGCAGGATCGCAAAAAGGAGGAAGCGTATGGACAGAAGATTTTGTGGGTTTACGGATCACGGGGATCTGGATGATCTGATCTTCCGGGATGAGGAATACGAAGTCAGCCGCCGCTGAGGCGGAAAAGCGTCTTCTCCGCGTGGGAAGGCGCTTTGCCTCTTTACATCCCATTTGTTTTCCTGTATAATATTCTTCGATAATTTTGAAAAGTGTGGGGAAACCATGATCGAATTTGATGAATATAAAGTAAAACTCAACAATATCCGGCCGAAGCTGGACGCGCTGTCCGACTCGCTCGGCATTGAGGCGGCGAAGGAGGAGATCGAACGTCTGCACGCGCAGATCGACTCCGACGGCTTCTGGGACAATCAGGAGGTCTCACAGAAGGTCATGAAGCAGAGCCGCCTGCTCGAGTCCAAGGTCGAGCTGTATGAGAGAATGTGCAGCCAGTGGGACGATCTTTACACGCTGTGTGAGATGGCCATCGAGGAAGGCGACGACTCCATGCTCCCCGAACTGACCGAGGGCTATGCCCAGCTCGAGCAGGAGATGGAAAAGGCCCGGCTCGAGACGCTTCTGTCCGGCGAGTACGACAACAACAACGCCATCGTCTCCTTCCAGGCGGGCGCGGGCGGCACCGAGGCGCAGGACTGGGCCTCCATGCTCTACCGCATGTACACCCACTGGACTGAGCAGCACGGCCTGAGCTACAAGATCCTCGACTACCTCGACGGCGACGAGGCGGGCATCAAATCCGCCAGCATCCTCATCGAGGGCGAGAACGCCTACGGCCTGCTCAAGAGTGAGAACGGCGTTCACCGGCTCGTGCGCGTGTCTCCGTTCGACGCCAACGCCCGGCGGCAGACCTCGTTTGCCGCGGTCGAGGTCATCCCCGAGATCACCGATGACTCCAAGGACGTCGAGATCCGGCCCGAGGACATCGAGATGCAGGTCTACCGCTCCTCCGGCGCGGGCGGCCAGCACATCAACAAGACAAGCTCCGCCGTGCGCCTGATCCACAAGCCGACCGGCATCGTCGTCTCCTGCCAGACGCAGCGCGACCAGTTCCAGAACCGCGAGACCTGCATGCGCATGCTCCGCTCGAAGCTCATCGAGATCAAAGAGCGCGAGCATCTCGACAAGATCTCCGATATCAAGGGCGCGCAGCTCAAGATCGAGTGGGGCAGCCAGATCCGCAACTACGTCTTCATGCCCTACACGCTCGTCAAGGACACGCGCACGGGCTACGAGACCTCGAACGTGAACGCCGTGATGGACGGCGGGCTCGACGGCTTCATCAACGCCTATCTCACCTGTCTTGCCACGAATACCTGGGTCACAAAGAGCTGATTTTTGCGGAAAACAGCAAATATCCCCTTGCATTCGGGTTTAAATTATGATATGATTCTCTAGCTGTTTAATAGCAGCCTGATTGGATACGATCTCGGCGAGCCGTCTGCCGACGAAGGGCGGCATATGGTTTGGAGGAATTATCATGAACGCTCTGCATACGATTTTAACGATCATTCAGGTCATCCTGGCTGTCGGCCTTGTTGTTATCGTGACCATCCAGTCCGGTAAATCCGCGGGCCTGTCTGGCGCCATTGCCGGCGGCAGCGGCGATACCTATCTCGGCAAGAACAAGAACAAGGGTCTCGATGCCAAGCTCGCCCTCGCCACCAAGTGGGTCGGCGGCGTGTTCATCGTCCTGACGCTGGTCCTGAACCTGTTCTGATCTGTGATCCAAAGCTGCAGCGATACCCGGCCTGGCTGGGTATCGTTTTTTATCTGCCGCCCCGGGCTCTCCCGGGCGGTTTTTTGGAGGAAGTCATGCCGAAACAAACCTGGAAGACGCTCGCGCCGCAGCTCCGGCTGGTCTGGCAGCTGAGTCTGCCCGCCATTCTGACGCAGATCACGACGATCGCCATGCAGTATATCGACTCGGCCATGGTCGGCGCGCTGGGCGCGGACGCCTCGGCGGCCATCGGCCTCGTGGCCTCGAGCACGTGGCTGTTCGGCGGCGTGACGACCGCGGTGTCCGCGGGCTTTTCCGTGCAGGTCGCGCACCGCATCGGCGCGGGCGAGGACACCGAGGCCCGGACCGTCGTCCGGCACGGGCTGGCGGCGGCCCTGACGCTGGCGGCGCTGCTGGCGCTGCTGGGGCTCGGCATCTGCCGGCAGCTCCCCTGCTGGCTCGGCGGCGGCGCGGAGATCTGCGCGGACGCGAGCGCGTATTTTCTGACGTTTTCGCTGATGCTGCCGTTTTCGCAGCTCAATTCGCTGACCGCGGGCTTTTTGCAGTGCGCGGGCGACATGGTCACGCCGAGCGTGCTCAACGCGGTGATGTGCGGGCTGGACGTGGTCTGCAACGCGCTGCTGATCCCGCATTTCGGCGTGCTCGGCGCGGGGATGGGCACGGCGCTGGCCTGCGCGCTGGTGAGTCTGGCGATGGCCTGGTGCTGCTGCGTGCGCAATGCGCAGCTGCGGCTGCGGCGCGGCGAGGCACATGCGTTCCGACCGGAGATCTTAAAAGCATTCCGCATCGGCGCGCCGGTGGCGGTGCAGGAGATCGCCATGAACGGGGCGATGGTCGCCTCGACCATGATCCTGGCGCCGCTGGGCGCGGCGGCCATCGCGGCCAACTCCTTCGCGGTGACGGCGGAGAGCCTGTGCTACATGCCGGGCTACGGCGTCGGCTCAGCCGCGACCACGCTTTTCGTCGGCCGCAGCGTCGGCGCGCTGGTGACGCCGTACAAGCCCGGCGGTACGGGGAACATCTGTACGGCCCCTTGGCGGCGCGCTGATGGGCTGCACGGGGCTTCTGATGATGATCTTCTGCCCGTTCGTGTTCCGGCTGCTGACGCCGGTCGCAGAGGTCCGGACGCTTGCGGCGCAGGTGCTGCGGATCGGGCTGCTGGCGGAGCCGCTGTTCGGCGTGTCCATCGCGGCGGCGGGCGCGCTGCGCGGCGCGGGCGACACGCTCGTGCCGAGTCTTCTGAACCTCGGCAGCATCTGGATCGTCCGGCTGGGGCTGTCGCTGCTGCTCGTGGGGAAGCTTGGGCTGCGCGGCATGTGGATCGCGATGGCGATCGAGCTGTGCGTCCGCGGCACGCTGATGCTCTGGCGGCAGAAGACCTCGAAGTTCTACGAAACACAGAGCAAGCTGCACGGAGGCTGAAGCAGCCCAAAGGCTCCCCTCCCAGGGGCCGATTCCCCCTATCAGGGTGAAATGTCCCGAAGGGACAAAAGGGGTAGGGATGCTGTCAGCCGCAGGCTGACTGAGAGGTTGTCACAAATTTATATAAAAAATAAAACCGCAAGTTTAGCTTGCGGTTTGAAAAGGAAGAAACGAGCACAGAGGATAAGAGACGTCGCTTGCGGCGGCTCGTTCCGTCGTGGTCGTTTCTGACGCGCCTCCGGGGACCCCTTCTTTTCCGTCTTGCCGGAAAAGAAGGGGGGGGAAAAGGGGCGCTTGGTTACGTTTGGTGCTTCCTGCCTCTGAATTCAGGCAGGAACCTATGTTTCAGGCGTCGTTCCACACGATAGTCACCTCACGTATGTCTGACTACGCGCCGCCTGATACGTAGGAATCAGATTGGTGAGCAGTTTCCTTAGAATATTTGCAATAAATAGAAGGTGCAGTCTGATTTTGTCAGACTGCACCTTTTTGCATTGGATTTTCTTGATTTGCACGCACCCAAGGCTCCCCTTGTCAAGGGGGAGCTGGCCCGAAGGGCCTGAGGGGTGAACCCCGCCGCAGCGGAAAGGCTCCCCTTGCAGGGGAGCTGTCTGCGAAGCAGACTGAGAGGTTGTCACAAATTTGCAGCAACCTCTCCGTCTCGGCTCGCCGAGCCACCTCCCCTGGAAGGGGAGGCTTTGGGACTGTGCGCGCCAAAGGCTTCCCCTATGAGGGGGGAAGGCAGGGGCTGCGGTTCCTCTCATTTGACCCCCGCCAATGCGTTGAGGTAGCGGACGAAGGCTTTGCTGTTGATCATGTAGGGGTAGTTGATGACGATCAGGTCGTCGACGCCCTGGTCGGCGGCGAAGGCGGCGAGGTCCAGGGTGGGCTTGCCCTCCTGGTTGAACTCGCGCGGGTCGATGACGATAATGCGGCCGTAGTGGCTCGTGAGGAAGGGCACGAAGGCGTTGCCGTAGGATTCCTTCAGCACGATGCAGGTCGGGCCCTGCACGTCGCTCTCGACGATGCAGACGGGCGTATCGCCGCCGATGAAGCAGAGATATTTATTGGAGACGCTCTCGTCCAGCTGCGTATAGACGACGCTCACCGGCGTGCCGTTTTCCAGAGAGCCGTCGGCATAGTATCTTGCATGGGTATCGGCGATGGGCAGGTAATAGTCCAGATAGTCCGGGTGCTGCTTGAGCACGTCGCTCTGCGGGTAGCCCTTGGTGAAGGTGTACATGGAACCGAGGAAGGTGTCATACCGGCCGGTCTGGAACTGCTCAAGCGGCACGGCATCGAAGCCCGCGGCCTCACAGAAGGCGGTATAGGCGTAATACGCGCCCAGCTGCGTCCAGTGGTGGTCGGTGCGGAAGTAGATGTATTCGTCGGTATGGGCGCGGAGCTTCGCGTAGGCATCGACGGTGACGATGTCGCTGTCCATCTGGCCGTAGCAGAAGTCGATCATACCCTTCTGGCTGTGCTCGCCGGTGTGCAGGCTCTCGGGCGAGTAGAACTCGCCGCCGTTCGGCGTCACGAGCGAGATCGTGCGCACGTCCGGCCCGAGGGCCTTTGCCAGATTTCCGACCGCGGCGGCGTAGCTGGTGATGATATCGTCGAGGCGCGTGGGGATCTCCATCGCGCGGTCGCCGACGACCACGACGGAGCCTGCGTAGCTCGCGTCGGACTCGTCCGGCGTGTCGATCTCCGGGTCCACCTCAGGCTGCGGTTCGGTCGGCTCCTCCCCTGCCGGCTCGGCCGGATCGGTCTCGTCGGGCTGCGGCTCCTCCTGCGGATCGTCAGACGGCACAGATGTGGAGTCGGACGGCGGTTCGGCGGGTGCTTCCTGCGCGGGCGGCTTCGCCTCGGGCGCGGTCTGGCCGTTGGCCTTCTGCACGGCGTCGAGCGCTTCGCCGCCGTGCGCGGCGGCGTCGGTCTGGTTCACGATGAGCACACTGTCTTCGCCGGAGCCGGAGTAATAGTAGAATTTATTGAGCGTCCGGTTCGCGTTCAGCAGCGTCTCGCGGCCGGGAAGGTATCGGAATAATACTGCTCGAGCGCCGGGATATACGTCCCGTCCAGCAGCGCGCGGACGGAAAATTCCGGCCTGACAAACTCGCGCTTTTCCGAGGCGGAGCCCGCCGCGTCCTGATCGGCCAGCGAATATATGCCCACGCCGAGCAGCGCGGCCAGCAGCACGAGCAGGAAGGCCGTATAGAGTTTTTTCATCGTTCCGCCCTCCCTTAGAACCGGAAATACAGGAATGCGTTGTAGGTCGAGCCGACCAGTGCGATCGTGGACAGGGCCAGCAGCGCCGCGTCAAACGCGAACGTCACACAGGCGTAGATGATCTGCCCGCTGCGCTTGCCGCCCTGCACGCACACGCCGCCGAAGAGATTGCCGAGATTCTGCGGCACCGACGTCGCGCCGATCGCGCAGACGAGCAGCAGCGGCAGGTTGTTGACCAGCTGAATGCCGGTCTGCGCGTTGGAAAATCCCGCCCCGAGCAGCCCGAACAGCAGCCCGAAGTGCTGCAGCAGCTGCGTCAGGTCCGTAAAGTAGAAGATGTTCCACCCGAGGATCACCAGCAGCATCGTCCCCACGCGGCGCAGGATCGTGGGGATGCGCCGCAGGCGCTTTTCCCCGATGGTCTTTTCCGCGGCCAGGAGCACGAAGAAATACAGGCCCCAGAGCACGAAATTCCAGCTCGCGCCGTGCCACAGCCCGGTCAGGGCCCAGACGACGGCCATATTAAGCAGCTGATGCTTTTTCTTGCCGCCCAGCGGGATATAAACGTAATCGCGGAAGAACGAGCCGAGCGAGATATGCCAGCGCCGCCAGAACTCGGTGATGGAGCGCGAGGTATAGGGCAGGCGGAAATTCTCCGGGTATTTGAAGCCGAAGATGCGGCCCATGCCGATGGCCATATCAGAATAGCCGGAAAAGTCGAAATAGATTTCAAAGGTATAGAGCACGATGCCGAGCCAGGCCGCGGCGGTCGTCGCCGAGGCGGCGCTGCCGTCCAGGATCTGCGCGGCGACCTTGCCCGCGGCGTCAGCCAGCAGGACCTTTTTGGCAAGGCCGATGCAGAAGCGGGTCGCGCCGTAGAATGCATCGGCGGCATCAAAGCTGCGCGCGTCGATCTGCCCGGCGACGTCGGCATAGCGGACGATCGGCCCGGCGATGAGCTGCGGGAAGAGCGAGATGTAGAGCAGAAATTTTGCAAACGACCGCTGCGCCGGGACATCCCCGCGCCAGACGTCGACCGTGTAGGAAAGCGCCTGGAAGGTATAAAACGAGATGCCGATGGGCAGCGCGATGGCTGGTACGGGGATCGACGCGCCGAACAGCGCGTTCAGGTTTTCCACCACGAAGCCCGTATATTTGAAGACCGCGAGGCACCCGAGGTCCAGCACCAGCGCCAGCACAAGAAACACGCGCTTGTGCCGCTTTTCGATCAGCAGCCCGAAGCCCCAGTTGACCGCCGCGGCGGCGATCATCAGAAACAGATAGACCGGCTCGCCCCAGGCGTAGAAGATCAGGCTGAAGACGATCAGCACCACATTTTTTCGCCGGAACGCTGCGGCAGAGGAAATACGCCGCCAGACACAGCGGCAGGAACAGATATAAAAAAAGATCAGGTTGGAAAAAAGACCATGGCACGCACGCTCCAGCTTCGGGTTTGATTTACATAATTCTATCTTTTTTAATTTAGCAGATGCGCCGGTATTTTTCAAGCAAAACTGACAGTTTTACACAACTTTTCTCGCGGGCGCGGAAAAGCTTTGCTTGCTTTTGCCTGTTTTGCGTGCTATACTGATGTTGTTTCATGTGGAATCTGCACAATATCGGAAAGTTGAGGGGTTCAGACATGCTGGCTATCGAGAGGAAAAATGAAATTCTGGACAAGCTCCGCGCCGAGCAGCGTGTGCTCGTCAGCGATCTTGCCGAGTATTATAACGTCACGGAGGAGACGATCCGCCGCGATCTGGACAAGCTGGAAAAGGAGGGCTACGCCACCAAGACCTACGGCGGCGCGATCCTCGGCAACAGCACGAAGACGGATCTGTCCTATACCATCCGGAACAAGACCAACGTGGAAGCAAAAAATCAGATCGCTGCCATTGCCAGCCGTCTCATTGAGGACGGCGACCATCTGATGCTCGACGACAGCTCAACATCCTTATATCTGGCAAAAAGCTGAAGGAAAAAGAAAAAATCTGACCGTCATCACCAACTCGGTCGAGCTCGTCGTGGAGCTCAACGGCATCGAGGCTGGACGATCATCCTGACCGGCGGGCGGCTCAAGCCGGAATCGCTGGCCCTCGTCGGCGACCAGACGCAGCAGGCACTGCGGCGCTACCACGTCGACACCGCCGTCATGTCCTGCAAGGGCATCGACCTCAAGGCCGGGGTGACGGATTCGTCCGAGTTCCACGCGCAGACAAAGCAGTCGATGCTTCGCTGCGCGAAGAAGAAGATCCTCATCCTCGACAGCAGCAAGATCGACAAGGTCTCCTTCATCGACATCGCTCCGCTCGACGCCTTCGACATCGTCGTCACCAACACCGCCCCCCAGCAAACCCTGGCTCGACTTCTTCGCCGACCACAACGTCGAATGCCTCTACCCCGGAAAATAAAACAACCACCCCCAGCCGCCGCAAAAGCCGCTGGGGGATCTTCATGCCTTCTTCTGTAGGGGCGTAATAACAACTTCCCCCCCAAAAGGTGCAGCCTGACAAATTCAGACTGCACCTTCTATTGACTGCAAGTATTCAAAGGCAACCAGTTACAAATCCGATACCCCGTATCAGGCGGCGCGTAGTAAAAACTCGTAAGGTGACCGCCGAGTGGAACGCCAAACTAAAATATAGGGACTCGCCTGAATTCAGACGCAGACTGCACCAAACGCATCCAAGCGCCCCTTTTCTCCCCTATCTTTTCCGGCAAGACGGAAAAGATAGGGCCGCCGGAGGCAACCGGCAGTTGCAAAGTCGATACAACCTCTCGGTCTCGGCTGCGCCGAGCCAGCCCCCTGGAAGGGGAGCCTTTTCCCACTGCGGCGGGGGATCGATCCCTCAGGCCCTTCGGGCCAGCTCCCTTTACACAAGGGAGCTTTTTCTTTAATGGAAATGCTCGGCGAAGGTGTCCCAGTGGTCGCGGAGGTGGGCGCGGCTGCGTTTGAGGGCGGCGGCACGCAGGCGGCCAGAGTCTCGTAGTATTCTTCGGCGAGGCTGCGGCGCGACTCGCTGTGGCCGGAGCGGTAAGCTTCGATCACGGCCTCATAGCGCTGCTGCGCGCGGTGGACGGCGTCGTCCCAGGACAGGTAGATCTCGTCCTGCGCCTGCCGGCCCACGCGCTTCAGACGCTCGGGCTCATGGCAGAAACTTTGCGAGCAGCTTCGCCATGGATTCGGCGTTTTCCTCGATCAGGAAACCGTTTTTTGCCGTCCGTGATATCCTCCGCGGCGCAGCTGCCGCGCACGAGGACGCTCGCGAGCTCGCAGGCGGCTGCCTCACGCACGACGAGGCCGTTGGTGTCGAACGTCGACGGAAAAGGAACAGGTCCGCGCGCGGTACCAGGCGCGGATGACGTTGCGGGTCATACCCTTTGGCGAGGTGAAGAACACGCAGTCGGACAGGCCGAGGGACTCGGCATAGGCGACGACCTCGTCATGATCCCCGCCGCTGCCGACGAAGACCATGCGGAACGCGTGCCCCGCGTCCTTGAGCTTTTTGAGCGCGTCCAGCGTGATGCGCAGGCCCTTGTACCACATCATGCGGCCGACAAAGAGGAAGACCGGCACGCCCTCCGGCAGGTCGAAGCCCCCGCAGGTCTCCTGCACCAGCGCGTCCGGCACGCGGCCGCGGGCAAAGTCGACGCCGTTCGGCATGACGCGCCAGTCGCCCTCGTAGCCGAGACTGCGCAGGTTCTCGCCCGCGCCGCGGCTGACCGTCCAGACCTCGTCGAAGGCGCTGATGTTGTCGACGAGAAGCTTTTTTTGCGCCCTCCTGCAGGAGCTTGGCGTGGATGGCGTTGGCGATGTCGATATCGAATTTGGTGTGATAGGTAAAGACCGTCGGCACATGGATGCGGCTGCAGCTCGCGCGCGAGGACGGCGGAGGTGATCGGGCAGTGGCAGTGGATGAGGTCGAACGGGTATTCCATGAGCGTTTTCATCGTCTTTTCCGAGAACGGAAAGCCTGCATGGTAGCCGACGAGCTTCGTCATGTCGATGCTCGGGTAGCGCACGACCGGGAAGCCGAGTGCGCTGTCATCCGCGCCGGGATAGGCGGGCGTGGCCACGACGGCCGTGCTGCCGCTTTCGGTGATGACCCGGGCGTAATTGACGACCGCATTGGCCACGCCGTCGGTCACGGGCGGGAAGGAATCGTTGATGAGGCAGATGGTTCTGTTGGGCATGGAAGATCTCCTTTTTATGTCTGAAAAGGCGGTGGGTGGATGGCTTCCCCTCATAGGGGGAAGCCATAGAGTGCGCAAGTCCAAAGCCTCCCCTTTCAGGGGGAGGTGGCTCGGCGGAACGCCGAGACGGAGAGGTCGTACCAAATTTGTAGCAACCTTCTCAGTCAGCCTACGGCTGACAGCTCCCGTTTACACAAGGGAGCCTTTTGGGACGCCTCGATTATACCCCACTTTTCGCCTGAAGGGAAGTCTAACCGCCGAAAATCACGAGGATCAGACCGTAGAGGACGCTGGCGACGGTGCCGTAGACGATGACGGGGCCGGCGATGATGAACATTTTTCGCGGCCATGCCGGTGACGAAGCCCTCGGCCTTGAACTCGATCGCGGGCGAGACGACGGCGTTGGCAAAGCCCGTGATCGGCACGAGCGTCCCGGCCCCGGCGAATTTCGCGATATCGTCATAGACGCTCAGGCCCGTCAGGACGGCGCTCAAAAACACCAGACTGACCGAGGTGGCCGCAGCGGCGTCCTGCTCAGAAAGGTCCAGCGCGGTAAAGCCGTTCAGGATCAGCTGGCCGATCACGCAGATGAGGCCGCCGACCAGAAAGCTCCTCAGCAGATCCTTTCCCAGCGGCGACTTCTGCGCCAGCCGCGCCACATAGCGGTTATATTCCTTTTTTTGGACATATTCATAAAGCTGCATCGCTCCTTTCAGATTCATCCGGATCTAGTATCCGCATCCGGCGCGCTGCCCATGCACCGGATGCGGCGCTTTCTGCATATACTAATGCCTGAAAGCTTCAAAAAGGAGCGAGGCGGCACTATGCAGGAATATGGAAGCATCATCGCGCAGATCGTGACCTCGGCCGCGCAGATCCCCGTGGCGGGCGCGACGCTCACCATCTCGCGCAAGCTGCCGGATGGCGGGCAGGAGCTGCTGGCCGTGCGCATGTCCGACTACGACGGCTTTACCGAGCCCTTCGAGCTGCCCACGCCCCCGGCGTCCGACAGCCAGACACGGCAGACGGCGGAGGTCCCCCCTACGCGCTCGTCGATCTGCGCACGGAGCGTACGGGCTACGGCCGGGTGCTGGTCCGCGGCGCGCAGGTCTTCTCCGGCGTGCAGACGCTGCAGCAGCTCGTGCTCATCCCGACGCCGACGCTGCCGGAGAACTATGCCGAAACGCAGGAATTCGACATTCCCGCGCAGGAGCTGTAAGCGTATGGCCCCGATCGTTCCGTACATCCCCGAAACCATCACGGTCCACCTCGGCGCGCCGGACGCGGGCGCAGAAAGCGTCACGATCTCGTTTTCCGACTATGTCAAGAACGTGCTTTCCAGCGAGGTCTACCGACCTGGGAACCGGCCGCGCTGCGGGCCAACGCGCTGGCCGTCATCTCGTTCGCGCTCAACCGCGTCTATACGGAGTACTACCGCAGCCGCGGCTATCCCTTCGACATCACATCCTCGACCGCGATCGACCAGAAGTTCATCAACGGCCGCAACATCTATGAGAACATCTCCGCGCTCGTCGATGAGCTGTTCACCGATTATCTGCGCAGGCAGGGCTATGTCGAGCCGCTGGCGGCAAAATTCTGCAACGGTGTCACCACCACCTGCGACGGGCTCAGCCAGTGGGGCTCGCAGGAGCTGGCGCAGGCGGGCGCGGATTCCGTCCAGATCCTCCGGCGGTATTATGGAGAGGATGTGCAGATCGTGACGAACGCGCCCGTGCAGGATCTGCAGGAATCCTATCCCGGCAGCCCCGTGCGGCGGGGCGATATCGGCGTCAACGTGTCGTTTCTGCAGGTCGCGCTCAACCGCATCTCGCAGAACTATCCGGCCATCCCGAAGGTCCCGGTCGACGCCATCCTCGGCGAGGCGACGGAGAATGCCGTCCGGGCCTTCCAGTCCATTTTCTCGCTGGCCGTCGACGGGATCGTGGGCCGGGCGACCTGGTACGCGATCGTGATGCTCTATACGGCAGTTTTGAAGCTCGGGGAGCTGCAGTCGCAGGGGCAGACGTTTTACGGCTATTCGTGGGGAGTATCCCGAACAGATCCTTCCCGGCGAGCAGGGCGCGAAGGTGACGCACCTGCAGTATATGCTGTCCGTCATCTCGCAGTTCAATTCCGCCGTGCAGGAGCCGCCGGTGAGCGGCGTGTTCGGCGAAAGCACGACGCAGGCCGTACTCTCGTTCCAGCAGGCCTACGGCCTGCCGCAGGCCGGCACGGTCGAGCGCGAGACGTGGGACAGCATCTATTCGCAGTTCGCAGGGATCGAGGGGGCCGTCTTCGGCGATGCGGCGCTGTTCCCCACGCGGCCGCGCATCGATGACACGGAGGCCGGGCTGCAGGGAGCAGCTCATCGCCGCGGCGGCGGCCTTCCCGGCTCTGCCCGCGCCGGAGCGGACCGGACAGCTCGACGCGCAGACAAGGGCGAGTCTCGCGGTCTTCCAGCGCCTGACCGGCAGCCCCGCGAGCGGCATGCCGGACGCGCAGACCGCGGAGGATCTGGCCGGGATGCAGTTTCTGCTGCAGCATGAAACGTCGACACGCTTCGTGCAGTTCCCCGGCCGGACGCTTATGCGCGGCATTGCAGGACATGGAGGTGCATCAGGCATGATGACAGCAGAGCAATACGTCGGCCAGCCCATCCGGAGTCTGCAGACGATGCTGCGGACGATTGCGCACGCAGACGAGACGCTCGTCCGCCTCGTCCCGGACGGGATCTACGGCCCGAACACGGTGCAGGCCGTGCGGGAATTCCAGCGGCAGCAGGAGCTGCCCGTCACGGGAGAAACGGACAACGCGACCTGGGACCAGATCGTCGCCGTCTACACAAGAAAGAGCCCTGCCGTGCTCCCGGCCGCGCCGGTGCGCATCCGGTGGACGCCGAATCAGGTGCTGCCCGCGGGCAGCCGGAATTCGCATCTGTTTCTTATGCAGGCGATGCTGCAGGCGCTGGGGCGGTTTTTTGTCAATGCGCCCGCCGTCCGCGCCACGGGCGTCCACGACGCGGCGTCGGTCGCCGCGGTGCGCTGGCTGCAGAAGCTCTCCGGCCTGCCGCAGACCGGAGCCATCGACCAGACCACCTGGGCCTACCTCTCCGGCCTCTACACCCTCACCACCGGCACCGGCGACCCCACCCCTCCCCGCTGAGTGTACCAAAGGCTCCCCTCCCAGCGCAGCTGACTGAGAGGTTGTATCAGATTTGCAACTGCCGGTTGCCTCCGGCGGCCCCTTCTTTTCCGTCTTGCCGGAAAAGAAGGGGGAGAAAAGGGGCGCTTGGGGACGCGGGGTGCTTCCTGCCTCTGAATTTAGGCGGGAACCAATGTTTCATCTGGCGCTCCACTCGATACTCACCTCACGGGCGTCTTAGTACGCGCCGCCTGATACGTTGGGACCAGATTTGTGAGCAGTTACCTTTGAATATTTGCAGACAATAGAAGGTGCAGTCTGATTTCGTCAGGCTGCACCTTTTTGCGGCAAAGTTTTGCGTTATACGTTGTAGGGGCGGGGCTCTGCTCCGCCCGCTGGTGCTGATTTTGTCGGAAGCACGGACGGAGCAGAGCCCCGCCCCTACAAGGTCCCCGCAAGAAGGTAAAATTCATCTGGATTTCTAAAGCACCTTCTATTGATGGCAGTTGTTCTAAGGCAATCAGTTACAAACTTGATACCCGCCGTATCAGGCGGCGCGTACTAAGACGCCCGTGAGGTGAGTATCGTGTGGAACGCCAGACCGAAACATTGGTTCCTGCCTAAATTCCGAGGCAGGAAGCACCAAAAGTATCCAAGCGCCCCTTTTCTTCCATATCTTTTCCAGCAAGACGGAAAAGATATGGCCGCCGGAGGCGCGTCAGAAACGACCACGACGGAACGAATCCTTGCAAGCAAGGCTTCTTATCCTCTGTGCTCGTTTCTTCCTTTCCAAACCGCAAACTGAATTTGCGGTTTGGGTTTTTTCTATGCAAATCTGCAACAACCTCTCAGTCAGCCTTCGGCTGCCAGCTCCCCCTGAAAGGGGAGCCGTTGGGTTTTCCGCATTGATATTGGGGGGGAAATCTGGTACAGTATAGAAAAAAGCAAGGAGCTTGGGTATGAATGTTTTGATCTGCAATGTAGGAAGTACGTCTTTGAAGTATCAGCTGTTCCGGATGCCGGAGGAGCTGGTCGCGGCGTCCGGCGGGGCGGAGCGCGTCGGGACGGACGCGGGGCGGTTTTACGCGAAGACGCAGGAAAACGGCGCGCTCGTCGACGAAGCGGCCGTCTTCCCCACGCACCGCGAGGCCATCGAACGGATGCTGCTGCAGCTGCAGCAGACCGTGCTGCCTGATCTGCGGGCGCTGGACTGCGTCGGGTTCAAGGTCGTGCTGGCGCGGGGCGTGAGCGGCGTACAGCTGCTGACGGACGACGTGCTCGCGCGGATGGAGGACTTCAGCTCCATCGCCCCCGCGCACAACCCGCCGTACCTCGCTGCCATCCGCCAGTTCCGCGCGCTTCTGCCAAATACGCCGCTCATCGGCGCGTTTGAGACCGCGTTCCACCGCACGATGCCGCCCGAGGCGTACTGCTATTCCATCCCCATCGACGTTTCCCGCAAATACGACATCCGCCGCAACGGCTTCCACGGCGCGTCGATCGAATATCTGACCGAGTGGACGCAGGAGCGGATGGGCAGGACCTGAAGCTCGTCGTCTGCCACCTGGGCGGCAGCGGGAGCATCTGCGCGGTCAAGGACGGCCGGTCGATCGACACCTCGCTCGGGCTGACGCTGCAGTGCGGCACGATGCACAACAACCGCTGCGGCGACATCGACCCCTATATCATCTTCTACCTCGTCGAGTCCTGCGGGATGACGCTCGAGGAGGTCAAGGACATGCTCCAGACGAAAAGCGGCCTGTACGGCATGTCCGGCGGCGCGGGGCGCGACCTGCGCGACGTGCAGGCGGCGGCCGAGGCCGGGAACGAGGATGCGGAGCTGGCCATCCGTGCCTACTGCTACTCGATCAAGAAATACATCGGCTCCTACGCCGCGGCCATGGGCGGGCTGGACGCCATCGTCTTCGGCGGCGGCATCGGGCTCGGCAGCGCGCTGGTGCGGGCGCTGAGCCTGGAGGGGCTGGAGTTCCTCGGCGTGAAGCTCGACGGCTTCAAGAACCGCATGGCCATCGCGGGCATGGATATCTCCATGGAGGACGCGCCGGTGCGCGTGTTCACGGTCCACACGGACGAGGAGATCATCGTGGCCCGCAAGGCAGCGGCGCTGCTGCAGAAGCAGGCATAAAAAAATCCCGGACTGCCGGTCGGCAGTCCGGGGAATTTTTTTGCTTACTCGGCGTCTTCCGCTTCGTCTGCGGCCGGAGCCAGCAGAGCACGGATGGACAGGGAGATGCGCTTGTGCTCCTGATCGATATCGATGATCTTCGCGTCGACTTCCTGACCCTCGGACAGAACGTCCTCCGGCTTGCCGATGCGGCGGTCTGCGATCTGGGAGATGTGGATGAGGCCGTCAACGCCCGGGATGATCTCAGCGAATGCGCCGAAGGTCATGAGCTTGACGATCTTGACCTTGACGACGTCGCCGACCTGGAACTGGTTGTTGAACAGGGTCCAGGGGTTGGTCGCTTCGGTCTTGTAGCCGAGGGAGATCTTGCGCTTTTCGGGATCGAGAGCGATGACGTAGACGTCGATCTCGTCGCCGACCTTGACGACCTCGGACGGATTCTTGATGCGGTTCCAGCTCAGCTCGGAGACATGGACCATGCCGTCAACGCCGCCGATGTCGACGAACGCGCCGTAGCTGGTGAGGGACTTGACAGTGCCGTGATACTGCTTGCCGACCTCGATCTCGCTCCAGATCTTCTCCTGCGCGGCCTTACGCTGCTCGGCTGCGACGGAACGGATGGAGCCGACGACGCGGCGGCGGGCACGGTTGACCTCGGTGATGCGCAGCTGGACAGTCTTGCCGACCATCTCGCTCAGATCGCCGCCCTTGGGCACGCCGGACTGGGAAGCGGGAACGAACACGCGGATGCCCTTGACGTTGACGACGATGCCACCCTTGTTCTCTTCGGTGACAACACCTTCGAGGACCGTCTTGTCTTCCACGGCCGCTTCGATCTCTTCCCAGGCCTTGCCGGCCTCGAGACGCTTGCGGGACAGGCGGACAACGCCTTCCCCGTCGTTGACATGGACAACGATCGCTTCGATCTCGTCGCCGACATGGACAACATCTTCGGGCTTGACGGACGGATCGCCGGAGAAATCGTCCAGCGGGATGTAGGCCGTGTGCTTCGTGCCAAGGTCGACTTCGATCTCGGTGGAACCGATAGCCATGACGGTGCCTGTTACCTTATCTCCATTATTCAAAGTTTTGAGGGACTGCTCGAGAAGCTCGGCAAAATTCTCCTCCTGTGCAGTTTCAACTTTCAGTTCTTCGCTCATTTTGTTGTTTACCTCCTTAATTATCCACGGCGGCGTCGATGCGCCGGCCGTTATACCCACAGTAGCTGCGCCATGAAAAAAGGACATGTCCAATTCATCGGCATGATCGACGAGTACCACCTTCGGGCAATTCTCGCTGCAGATCATGGCAAGACGCCCCGTATTGGAGCTTCGCATCCCCGACAACGACCATCGCATCACACTTTTGAGAAAGAAACGCTGCTTCTTCCTGCCGCATTTCCGTAGCTCTGCATATTGTATCAAATATTTCGCAGTTTGTACACACCTTTTTTGCAATTTCCCGGCATGATTCCCACAATTTTTGCGTTCCCGTCGTCTGCGAAACCATACAAAACGGCAAATCGCGCCGCCCGGGCGCCTCTGTCAGCCAGCTTTCGAGCGCTTCAGCCGTCTGAAACACGTGCGCGTCAGAGGAATAGCTCGCGATGGCCGTGACCTCCGGGTGCGTGGGCGTGCCGATGATGAGCAGATGCCTGCCCGCTTCCTCGGCCTGCCGGGCGATAACATGGATCTTCTTGACGAAGGGGCATGTCGCGTCCACGAGCTTTGCCCCGCGCGCGGCGAGCGTCTGCTGCTCGCTGACCGGAATGCCGTGCGCGCGGATGACGAACGGTCTGGCCGGGCTGCGCATCCTCGGCGCGGGCGATCTCACGCAGGCCCATGGCCTCGAAGCGCTCGACGACGTGGCGGTTGTGGATGATCGGCCCGAGCGTCACGGCAGACGCGCAGGACTTCGCGGTCTGCTCCGCCAGGCTCACGGCCCGCTCCACGCCGAAGCAGAAGCCCGCCGTCTCAGCTGATCTGATCTGCATAGCTGTCACCGCCCAGTTGATAGATGGTTTTGAGAAGCGCGTCGGACGCCTGCTGGCAGGCCGCGTGATCCTCCGGGTCGACATGCACCGGATAGGGCTCGCCGAAGATCACGCGGATGGGACAGAAGGGCGTCTTGTTGCGCGTCACGAACACCGGCACGACCGGCGCGCCCGAGACCGCGGCCATGCGCACCGCGCCGGTCTTGGCGCGCACGTGCTTTTTCGCGGTTGCAGCGGGTGCCCTCGATGAAGACGAGCATTTTGTCGTGCTCCTGCTCCAGCGCGTCGACGCACTGCTGATAGGCGGCGATGTCATGCGCGCCGCGATTGACGAAGATCACGCGGAATTTTTTCCATCACCCAGCCGACGAACGGCACGCGCCGCAGCTCCTGCTTGGCCATGATGCGGATCATCCTTTTTTCAGGCAGGGCCAGCAGAATCCAGATGGGGTCGGCCATGCCGGAGTGGTTGGCGCAGAAAATGCAGCTGCCGGCGGGGGGATATGCGCCCGCCCCTCCACATGAAAGACGGGGTGCCAGAAAAACAGGCCGATCCGCGCGATCCACCAGCAGACATGATACCAGAATCTCACCCGAGCTTCCTCCTGACGAGCGATAAGATCGCCTCGACCGATTGCTCCAGGGTATAGCCGGAGGTATCGAGGACGACGGCGTCCGCCGCCTGCCTGAGCGGGGCGATGGTGCGCTCGGAATCCTGTTTGTCTCGCTGCTTCGTCTCAGCGAGAATCTGCGCATAAGGCGTTTTGTCGCCCTTCTGCTGCAATTCGTCAAACCGGCGCTTCGCGCGCACCTCTGCGCTGCCGTCAGGAAAATTTTTACATCGGCCTTCGGCAGCACGACCGTCCCGATATCGCGGCCATCCATGACGACGCTATGCGTCCGAGCAAGCTGTCGCTGCATATCGAGCAGAAACGCGCGCACGCACGGCTGCGCAGACACGCCGGAGGCGTACATGGACATTTCGGGCGTGCGGAGCTCGCCTGTCACGTCCGCGCCGTTGAGAATCATATGCTGCACACCGTCTTCATAGCGAATATCGATATTGACCTCGTCAATCAGGCGCGCAATGCCGTCCTTATCCTTCGGACCAACGCCCATGAGACGCATATAATAGCCGACGGTGCGGTAAATTGCACCCGGTATCGACGTACAGATAGCCCAGTTCCTTCGCGCAGGCTCTGGCCATAGTGCTTTTTCCGGCTCCTGCCGGGCCATCGATGGCGATGGAAACAAATTTGCTCATGTTGCGTCCTCCGGTGATTGAAATTCTTTCGCCGCAGCAGACAATCCCGCGAAGCGGCCCGTCGCCCATGCGATCTGGAGATTAAAGCCGCCCGTATAGGCATCAACATCCAGAAGTTCGCCTGCAAAATACAAGCCCTGTATCAACTTTGACTCCATCGTCTTTGCGTTGACTTCAGAGACTTTCACGCCGCCGGAGGTCACAATTGCGTCCTCGACGGGCGCTTGCAGGCAATGGGAATGGAAAAGCATTTAATCGTCTCGAGCAGTGCTCTTCGCTGCTGCTTCGTGATGGAGTTGACCTTCTGCGTGGGGTCGATGCCGCTGCGGGCAATGACGACCGGGATCATAGATTTCGGCAGCAGTGCCGAAGGCTGTTTTCAAAATCGCGGTTCTGCGCAGCAGAAAAATCACGCAGAATACGCGCGTCCAGTGTTTTTTCATCCAGTGCGGGCTTGAGATCGATCTTGACCGTATAGCCAGCCTCCCCCGCGCCATGTGGGCGCTGGCAGAGATCTGGGACCGGAGAGGCCGAAATGGGTAAACAGCAATTCCCCAAAGTCCTCATAGACGGTCTTTCCCTTCGTGTTTACAAGTTTGACCGCAATGTTTTTAGGGCCAGCCCCTGCATTTTTGCGCAGTCGTGCCCCTTCTCGACCAGCGGGACGAGCGAACCGGTCGGCTCTATGATCGCTATGCCGATCGCCGCGCCATGGCGATAGCCGCTGCCGGTCGAGCCTGTCGCGGGGTAGGACAGGCCGCCGGTTGCGAGAACGACGCAGTCTGCAGGCACAGGACCCTCCGCCGTTTTCCGCCGGTCCGCGGCCATCCGGCCGCGGCCTGCTCCGCCGCGCCGCGGCAGGAATACTGCACATGCGCCTCGATGCAGGAACCGTTCGAGCGCATCAGAACGGACTGCGACCGGTCAGAGACAGGAAAAACGCGGTTGCCGCGCTCGGTCTTGAGCGCACAGCCGTAGTGCTTCAAAAATTTCTTTGCGTCTGCGGGCAGCCCGCGAGGCGCTGTAGAAAGCGCGGGTTCGTCGGGACGCTTTGCAGCACATCCTGCCACGGGCAGTCGTTCGTGACGTTGCAGCGGCCCTTGCCGGTAATGAGAAGCTTTTTGCCGAGCCGGCCGTTCTGCTCCAGAAGCGTCACCTGCGCGCCCCGGCCTGCGCCGCCATCCCGGCGGCCATCATGCCACCGCGCCGCCGCCCACGACGACGATCTTATTCGACCCGTTCAAAGGCGTCATATTCATCCCAAATCCGCTCCAGATCCTCATAGGTTTTTGCCACGCTGTCCTCCTGCTGCAGCCCGACGGACACGATCAGCGCGTTGACCACGCTCATCGGCGCGACGAGCGAGTCGACGAACGAGACCATGTTGCTCTTGGCGCACAGAACATAGTCGGCGACCTTCCCGGCCGGGGCCTCCGGCTTGTCCGTGATGGTCACGACGGTCGCGCCGGAGTCGTGTGCGTACTGCAGCAGCTTTACCGTGCGGCTGGAATAGCGCGGCAGGCTGATGCCGATGACGACGTCTTCCTTCCCCACGCGCAGCAGCTGCTCAAACATCTCGCTGGTGGCCGTGGAGGAGACGAGGCGGACGTTGTCAAAAATATTGCGGAAATAGAAATTGAGGTAATTGGCCAGCGCCGCGGACGAGCGGACGCCGACGATATAGATGTGCCGCGCGGCCAGGATCGCCTCGACGGCTCTTGCCATCTGGCCGCGGTCGAGCGCGTCGCTCGTCATGCGGATGGCGTTGGCGTCGCGCTGCAAAACGCTCGAGACCACGTCCTGATTGCCGAACTGGTCGCTTGCGACCTCGATGCGCTGGACGCTGGTGAGCTTGTTGCGGACAAGCTCCTGCAGCGTCTTCTGCATCTCAGGATAGCCCTCGTAGCCCAGCTCCACGGCGAAGCGGACGACCGTCGACTCCGAAACCCCGACGGTCTTTCCGAGACGGCTGGCGGTCATGAACGCAGCCTTGTCGTAGTTGGACAGGATGTAGGCCGCGATCTTTTTCTGGCCCTTGGAAAAGGCGTGGATATCATTCTGAATATTGGTCAAAATGTCTGCCGACATAACAAATTCCCTCCACTGCGCCCCTGCAGCTCAAAAATAATCAAATCCTTATTATTTTACCGGCTCCGCCCGCATTTTGCAAGCAGGAATCACGATCTTGGGAAAATTTTATAAAAAACGCCCACTGCAGCGCGTAACGCAAAATTTTCCCGCAAAAAGGTGCAGCCTGACGAAATCAGACTGCACCTTCTATTGACTGCAAATATTTAAAAAGGTAACTGCTCACAAATCTGGTCCCAATGTATCAGGCGGCGCGTACCAAGATGCCCGTAAGGTGACTGTCGAGTGGAACGCCAGACCAAAAACATTGGTCCTTGCCTGAATTCAGATGCAGGACGCACCAAACCGTAACCAAAGCGCCCCTTTTCTCCCCCCTTCTTTTCCGGCAAGACGGAAAAAGAAGGGGGAAAACGCGTCAAAAAACGACCACGACGGAACGAATCGCCGCTTGCAGACAAGGCTTCTTATCCTCTGTGCTCGTTTCTTCCTTTCAAACCGCAAACTGAATTTGCGGTTTGGGTTTTTCTATGCAAATTTGCGACAACCTCTCAGTCTCGGCTGCGCCGAGCCAGCATCCCTACCCCTTTTGTCCCTTCGGGACATTTCCCCCTGATAGGGGGAATCGGCCCCTGGGAGGGGAGCCTTTTTTATTTCACGCCTTTCATGGTCAGGCTGATGCGGCCGCGTTTTTGGTCGACGTCGAGGACGGCGACTTTGACCACGTCGCCGACGGAGACGACTTCGGAGGGGTGCTTGATATACTTGCTGCTGACCTGCGAGATGTGGACGAGGCCGTCCTGGTGGACGCCGATGTCGACGAAGACGCCGAAGTCGATGACGTTGCGGACGGTGCCGGTGAGCACCATGCCGGGCTTCAGATCCTTGAGCTCCAGCACGTCCGTGCGCAGGATCGGCGCGGGCAGCTCGCTGCGCGGGTCGCGGCCGGGCTTGACCAGCTCCTTGACGATATCCTGCAGCGTCGGCACGCCGACGCCGCATTCGGCCGCGGCCTTTTCCGCGCCGTAGGCGCGGAGCTTGTCGGGAAGGGCGGCCATCTCGGGCTTGCCCGCGTTTTTCAGGTCGATCCCCAGCAGCTCCGCCAGCTTCTTCGCCGCGTCGTAGCTCTCCGGATGCACGCCCGTGCGGTCGAGCACCTGCTTGCTTTCCGGCACACGCAAAAAGCCTGCGCACTGCTCAAATGCCTTCGGCCCCAGCTTCGGCACCTTTTTGATCTGCGCGCGCGAGGTGAACGCGCCGTTTTCCTCGCGGTAGGCGACGATGTTTTTGGCTGTCGTCGCGTTCAGGCCCGCGACCTGCCGCAGCAGCGGAGCGGAAGCCGTATTGAGGTCCACGCCGACTGCGTTGACGCACGCCTCGACCACGCCGCCGAGCGCCGCGTCGAGCTCCTTCTCCGGCATGTCGTGCTGATACTGGCCGACGCCGATGGCCTTCGGGTCGATCTTCACCAGCTCCGCCAGCGGGTCCTGCAGCCGGCGCGCGATGGATACCGCCGAGCGCAGGTTCACGTCATACTGCGGGAATTCCTCCGCCGCCAGCTTCGACGCGGAATAGACGGACGCGCCCGCCTCGTTGACGATCATATAGGAAACGCCGCCGCCAAGCTTATGGATCATCTCGACGGCCATGGCCTCCGTCTCACGCGAGGCCGTGCCGTTGCCGATGGCAAGATGGCGCACATTGTCCTTTTTGATGAGCTGTGAAAGCTTCGCGATCGCGTCCTGCTTCTGCTTTTCGCCGAACGTCGGATAGACGACCGTGGTGTCGAGCACCTTGCCCGTCTCGTCCACGACGGCGACCTTGCAGCCGTGGCTGTAGCCGGGGTCGAGGCCCATCGTGATCGCGCCTTTTACCGGCGGCTGCATGAGAAGCGGGCGCAGATTGAGAGCAAAATTATGGATGGCCTGTTCGTTGGCCATGTCGGTCAGCGCCGTGCGCAGTTCGCGTTCCATGCTGGGCTCCAGCAGCCGGTCATAGCTGTCGTCGCAGACGGACTTGATAAATTCCATCGCCGGGCTGCCGGGCTTTACGACACCGCGCCGGATGCATTGCAGCGCCTCGTCGCGGTCAACGGACAGGCTGACCTTCAAGGCCCCCTCGCGTTCGCCGCGGTTGAGTGCCAGAACCTGATGGCTCTGCAGGCGGGAAATGGGCTGGGAAAACTCAAAATACTGCCGGTAGACGGCGGTTTTCTCGTCCTCCTCGTCCTTTGCCGCGGCCGACTGCGCCGTGCCGCGGCGGTGCATGAGCGCACGCAGGCTCTTACGCACCTCCGCGTCGTCGGAGATGCGCTCGGCGAATGTCCCGGACGCGCCGGCCAGCGCGTCTTCCAGCGTCCCGACGCCCTTGTCCGGGTCGATATACGCCGCGGCCAGCGCCTCGGGCGGGTCCATGCGCAGCGTCTGCGCGAAGATTGCGTCCGCCAGCGGCTCGAGGCCCTTTTCCCCGGGCGATCGTCGCGCGCGTGCGGCGCTTGGGCTTGTAGGGGCGGTAGAGGTCCTCGACCTCCGCGAGCGTCGCGGCCTCGTCGATGGCCTTTGCCAGCTCGTCCGTCAGCTTTTCCTGCGCGGCGATGGAGGCCTTGACCTCCTCGCGCCGCTGGGCGAGATTGCGCAGATACTGCAGCCGCGTCTCAAGCGTGCGGAGCGTCGTGTCGTCCATGGCGCCGTGCTGCTCCTTGCGGTAGCGGGCGATGAAGGGAATGGTGTTGCCCTCGTCAAGAAGGGCGATGACATTTGCGATATATTCCTGTCTGCAGTTGAGTTCCTGCGCCAGAAGTTCGGTAATGGTCTGCATGAAGGGGCTCCTTTTCAAAAACTCTTTGTATTATAGCATAAACCATGCTACAATACAAAAAAACTTTCCCGGAGGATCCTCTTATGCCGGTGCGCATTCTGCTGATGGATATCGACGATACGCTGTTTGACTTTCAGACAGGCTACAAGCGGGCGCGCTGCGCGCCGCGCTCGCGCAGTTCGGCGTGGAATGCACGCCGCAGCTGCTGGAGCTCTACGGGTCGATCAACGACCGCCTGTGGGAGCGCTTTGAGCGCGGCGAGATCGCGAAGGATGCGCTGTACGACGAGCGCTTCCGGCAGCTGTTTGAGCGCTGCGGCATCGACGCCTCACCCGCGGCATGCAACGAGGCGTATCACAACGTGCTCCGCCTGCAGCACGATCTCATGCCGCACTGCGAGCAGGTCCTGCGGCAGCTGCACGAGCGGTATCAGATCTGCATCGTGACGAACGGCAGCACCGACATCCAGACCCGCCGCATCGCCGACAGCGGCATGGCGAAATATTTTGACCGGGTGTTCATCTCCGAGCAGATGGGCTGCAAGAAGCCGGACCGGGAATTTTTCGACAAGGTCTTCGCCGAGCTCGGCGAGGAGAACCGCGCCTGCGCCGTCATGATCGGCGACAGCCTCTCGAGCGATATGCAGGGCGGCCGCAACGCGGGCCTGCCCACCATCTTCTGCGGCCCCCGCGCCCGCGCCGACGCCCGCTGCGACCAGGTCGCCGAAACCCTCCTGGACCTCCCACCCCTGCTCGCCGCAATGTGAGCACCCCAAAGGGACTCCCCTTCCAGGGGCCGATTCCCCCTATCAGGGGGAAATGTCCCGAAGGGACAAAAGGGCTAGGGATGCTGTCAGCGCAGCTGACTGAGAGGTTGTGAGAACCTCCGGCGGTGCGCACCCCCTTGGCTCCCCTTCCAGGGGAGCTGGCTCGGCGCAGCCGAGACTGAGAGGTTGCTGCAGATTTGCATGAAAAACCCAAACCGCAAATTCAGTTTGCGGTTTGGAAAGGAAGAAACGGGCTCAGAGGAAAAGAGGCTCCGCGAACAGCGGGGACTCGTTCCGTCGAGGCCGTTTCTGACGCGCCTCCGGCGGCCCTATCTTTTCCCCTGCGCGGGAAAAGATAGGGGAGAAAAGGGCGCTGGGTTACGTTTGGTGCTTCCTGCCTCTGAATTTAGGTGGGAATCTATCTTTTAGGCGTCGTTCCACACGATAGTCACCTTACGGGCGTCATACTACGCGCCGCCTGATACGGGGTATCAAATTTGTAACTAGTTGCCGTAGAATATTTGCCATCAATAGAAGGTGCAGTCTGAGTTCGTCAGGCTGCACCTTTTTGCGGGGGAATTTTGCGTTACGCGCTGTAGGGGCGGGGCTCTGCCCCGCCCCTACAGCGGTTTTGGAAAGATGTGCAAAAAGGACGAACAACCCCCGTCATTCCGGATGGAATGACGGGGGTTGCGTAAACGCGGAAAGCTTGTCAATGGAAGAAGAGGAAGTAGGAGCCGAAGGCGATGGCGAGGAGGACGAGGGCGGCGACGGGGAGGATCACGAAGGCCTGCGGACAGGATCATGGCAAGCAGATCTTTTTGCTCAGCTTGTCCTTATCCTCTTTCCGTCGGTTTTTTGATATCCGCCTGTTCGTTGCGTTCCTTCTGATAGCGCATGGCGCGGTCTACTTTCCTCTGAAAGATCATTTGCGTTACTCCTTGACTTCGAGCTTATGATGGCAGGCGACGAAATGGTTCGGCCGGACCTCTTCCCACGCCGGGACGACCTGCGTGCAGATCTCTGTGCAGTACTTGCAGCGCGTGTGGAATTTGCAGCCCTGCGGCGGGTTGACCGGGCTGGGAATATCGCCTTCGAGGATGGAGAGCTCCGCTTCGCGCCGACGGTATCCGTGGTCGGGATCGCGTTGAGCAGTGCCTCGGTGTACGGATGGATGGGGTGATGGAAGATCTCGTCAGCCGCTGCCAACTCGACCATCGTGCCGAGGTACATGACGCCGACGCGGTCGGAGATGTACTTGACGACAGACAGGTCGTGCGTGATGAACATGTAGGTCAGATTCTGCTGCTCCTTGAGGTCGAGCAGCAGGTTGATGATCTGCGCCTGAATGGACACGTCCAGCGCGGAGACAGCCTCGTCGCAGACGACGAACTTCGGGTTCGTGGCGAGCGCGCGGGCGATGCCGATGCGCTGCCGCTGGCCGCCGGAGAACTGGTGCGGGAAGCGGTGCAGGAAGTACGGCGCGAGGCCGCATTCGTCCATGATGTTCAGGACGAGCTGCTGCATACGGGCGTCCTTTTTCTTGATCATGTTGTGCGCCTGCATGCCTTCGCTGATAATCTGGCCGACGCTCATGCGCGGGTTCAGCGAGGAATACGGGTCCTGGAAAATCAGCTGCATATCGCGGCGCAGGCGGCGCATCTCGTTGTACTCCAGTCGGGCAAGGTCGATACCGTCGTCGCGGTAGGCCTCGTACTTCTGGAATTCGGGATCGCTGGCATACGGCTGGCGCAGCGCCTCGATCTCCTGGCGGCCGGCGTCCAGCTGCTGCCGCAGCGCGGCGATCTGATCGTCACACTGCTTGAGCTTTTCCTGTGCCTTTTCGAGCTGGCCGGACTTTTCGGACTTGCCCGCCTCTTCGGCGGTCTTCTTCGCGTACTGCGCGTCGTCGACGTCGACCTGCAGCGCCTGCCGCTTTTCCTCGAGCGCGGAGATCTTGCGCGCGATGCCGTAGTCCTTGGAATAGGCCGCGATCACGGGATCGAGATCATCGACCACGAGGAAGCCGCCGACGATCTTTGTGATGTCGAGCAGCGCGTCTCGGCCAACTTGCGCGCGGTGTCGAGCTCGGTGTGCTTGGCATACTGCTCCGTTTCGGAGAGCTTGGCGTACTCGGCCTCGAGCTTATCGCGCTTCTGCTCCAGCTCGCGGAGCTTGGCCCGGCGTGATTTGAGGTTTTTGACGGTGTCGATGACGTACTTCGGCGCCAGATCGTCCAGCGATCGGCCATAGTACATCGTGCGGCCATAGGTCTGATGATAGAGCTGGAGGATGGTGCGGCCAAGGGTGGACTTGCCGCAGCCGGACTCGCCGACAAGGCCGAACGTTTCGCCCTCGTAGATATCCAGCGTAATGCCGTCGTTGGCCTTGACGAAGCGGCCGCCCTTCAGGGGGAAATACTGCTTCAGGTTGCTGATGCGAAGCAGAACCTTCTTGTCATTATTTTGCATGTCTGTCCTCCTTCTTCGCGTAGAAGCAGCGAACCTGCTGGGTGTCGGAGACGTGGATCAGTTCCGGCTCCTCCTCCAGACAGCGCTCAGTCGCGTACTTGCAGCGCGGGGCGAATTTGCAGCCCTTGGGCAGATCCAGCGGGTGCGGGACCGCGCCGGGGATCGCTTCAAGCCGTTCGTCGCTGGGGGTATCCAGACGCGGGATGGAGAGCATCAGGCCCTCGGTATAGGGATGGGAATACTCGTTTTTGTGGAAGATCGTCTCGGCGGGTGCGTATTCGACGACCTGGCCGCAGTACATGACCGCGACGTTGTCGGCCATCTGGTTGATGACGCCGAGATCGTGCGTGATGAACAGCACGGCGGTGCCGTTTTTCTCTCCCGCAGCTCGTTCATGAGCTTGAGGATCTGCGCCTGAATCGTCACGTCCAGCGCCGTGGTCGGCTCGTCCGCGATCAGCAGCTTCGGACGGCACGCCAGCGCCATGGCGATCATGACACGCTGACGCATACCGCCGGAGAGCTGGTGCGGATACTGCTTGGCGACGACCTCCGGGTTCGGGATCTTGACGTCGGACAGCAGCTCAACCGCTTTCGCGGCGGCCTGCTTCTTTGGTCATGCCCTGGTGGATCATCAGCGGCTCGGATATCTGACGGCTGACGGTGAAGACCGGGTTCAGACTCGTCATCGGCTCCTGGAAGATCACGGAGATCTCGTTGCCGCGGATCTTGTACATTTCGTTCATCGACAGCTTCGTCAGATCCACGCCGCCAAAGAGGATCTCGCCGGAGTCGATATAGCCGTTGCCGTCGAGCAGACGGAGGATGCTCATGGCCGAGACGCTCTTGCCGGAACCGGACTCGCCGACGACGCCGAGGGATACCTTGCCGGCGTCGAGCGAATAGCTCACGCCGTTGACGGCCTTGACCGTGCCGCGCTTGGTTGCAAAGAATGTTTTTAAGTTTTTCAGTTCCAGTAATGCCACAGCGATCCCTCCTTATCTCTCAGCGGACTTGGGATCGACCGCGTCGCGCAGCGCATCACCGACGAGATTGATGCAGATCGTGCAGATGCCGAAGATCGCAGCCGGGAATACCCAGCGCCACCAGTACTGCTGGATGACGATGGAGTTGTTCGCGCCGTTGAGCAGATTGCCCCACGTCGGCGTGGGAGGCGCGATGCCGAAGCCCATGTAGGACAAAGCGAGGACTCGGTGAGCATGCAGGTTGCGAAGCTCAGCGTCGCGTTGACCAGAATCAGGCTCATGACATTGGGGATGATGTGATGGAAGATGATCGACTTTTCGCGCACGCCGAGAGCCTTAGCCGCCGTAACATACTCCTGCTCACGCTGCGAGAATCTGCGCGCGGATCAGATGGCAGATGCCCGGCCAAGACAGAACGCCAAGCACGACCATGATGAGGTACATACGCTGCTCAGGCGTGATACGGGTGCCGATAATGGCGGATAGGATCATGGCGAAGGGCAGGAACGGCAGACCGCCGACGACCTCGGAGATGCGCATGATGATATTATCGACCCAGCCGCCGAAATAACCGGCCAGACCGCCGAGGATGATGCCGATAATGAGCTGGATGATGACGGAGATGGCGCCGACGGTCATGGTGACCTTGCCGCCGTTGATGAGGCGGTTGAACACGTCGCGTCCCAGATCATCCGTACCGCAAACGTAACCCTTCAGGCCCCACGTTTCAACGTCGCCGTCAACTGTGACTGCGTAGTTCTGATAGAATCCCGCATAAACGGTGACGATCTCCTTGTCATTGAAAGAGGCCGGGACGGAGGCCTGCCCGTGGGTGTTGTCGCCCCAGGAGATGACCTCGCCGTCGTCCATCAGAGCCGTGAAGTGATAGCGGCCGCCGTAGAGTTCGACAGGCTTGCTCTCAAATGCAGGAACGTTTTTTTCGCCGTTGGTGCAGGTGCCCCAGACGACGACGGTGCCGTCTTCCTTGACCGCCGCAACCGCGTTGCTGGACGCTGCGATGTCAACGACGCCGGAATCCAGTCCGTCCGGGATGCGGACAAGGGCATTGTCCTTCTGGAAGCCAGAATAGACAACTGCGCCGTCCTTCGTCAGAGCGATGTACGCGCGGGCCGTCAGGGCGACCTTTTCAATGTTGCCCTGATATTCCTTCTTGATCTTGATGTCGGCCTGGTTGCCGTTGCCCCAGAGGAACAGCTCACCGTCTTCGGTGACTGCCGCGGAGAACTGGTTGCTGGCCTCGATCTGCTTGATGCCGAGGTTCTTGCCGTAGGCGGCAGCCATCTGGAGCTTGTCCGGAAGCATATCCTGGCCGAGACGGCGGTTGCCCCAGACATAGATCGCGCCGTTTTCGTCGAGCGCGACGATATGGTCATAGCCTGCCGCGACGTTGACGATCTTGGCGTTCTGAACTTCCTCGGGGATGTTCTTCAGATCGATCGTATCGGTGATGCGGGTATAGCCCCAGATGTAGACCTTGCCGTCGGTGTCGACGCCGACGCCGTAGGTCGTGCCGGGAGAGATATCGGCGACCTTGTGCTTCATGCCGTCCGGGATCTTCATCATGTTCATGCCGGGCGCGACGTTCAGCTGGGTATTGTCCTGATAGGACAGATCAAGCGTATAGAACTTCGGGCCGATCATGACCAGCAGGAAAATCAGAAGGAACACGATCAGGCCGGTCATGCCGAGCCGGTTATGCAGGAAATTCTTGAGGATCAGACGGCCCGGGCTCTGCAGCTGTTCCTCGGTCATGAAGTCGGTGACCTTGTTGCGGTTGCCGAACAGACGGGTAAGGAGGGTCGATTTTTTCTTTTTAGCCATATTCGTGATCCCCCTTTACTTATTGACGCGCACACGCGGGTCGACGATGCCGTAGCTGAGGTCGGTGATCAGCTGGCCGACGAGCGCAATGAGCACGTAGAACATCTGGATCGCCAGCGCGAGCTCAAAGTCGTTGTTCATGAGGCCCTGATAGTAGAGCTGGCCCATGCCGTTGAGCGCGAACATCTGCTCAATGATCAGAGAACCGGAGAAGATGCTGATGAACCAGCCGATGAGGACGGTAATGACCGGCAGCAGCGCGTTGCGCCATGCGTGGGAATAGACGACAACCTTTTCGCGCAGGCCTTTGGCACGGGCGGTGCGGATATAGTCCATGCTGAGCGCTTCAATCATCGCGGTACGGACGTAGCGGGTCATGCCGCCCAGCGAGCCGACCGTCATGACGAGCACCGGCAGCGTCATATAGTAGACCTTGTCAAGGAAGCGCGGAAGCCGGTAAAGTTATTGCCCGGCGTCTGCATTCCGAAAACCGGCAGCCAGCGGAGCGTGACCGCGAACAGCCAGATAAAAATCAGTGCAATGATGTAGACTGGAATCGAGTAGCCCACAATGGACAGCACCTGCACGGCGTTGTCCGTCTTGCTGCGCTTATGGACGGCGCAGTAGATGCCAAGCGGGATCGTGATCGCCAGCGCGACGAGCGTGGAGAAAATATTGATATAGATCGTGTTGAGCATGCGCGAAGGCAGGACGTTGGCCACGTCGGTCTTGTAGATCTGGGAGGAGCCGAAGTTGCCCTGCAGCATGCCGTTGAAGTTCGCCGTTGACGTCCGGCCAGAAGCCGATCCAGCGCAGATAGCGCACGATCAGCGGGTCGTCGAGGCCCATCTGCTGGCGCAGCATCTGATAGCGCTGCTCATATTCTTCCGGCTTGAGCGTTGTTTTCATCGGTTCGAGCTGGGCTCTCGCCGGGTCGGTTGGGATCAGGTTGTAGATGGAATACATCAGAAGCGAGACGAGCAGGAACACGATCACCATGTACAGCAGTCGCTTGAGTACGTATTTGGTCATCCGCACACCCTCCTTTTCTTTCGTATTTGCTTCAAAATGAAGCGCAAAAACTCTATATCAAACCGAAAACGGTCATTATTCGTAGGAAAAATAGACGAAATATGGTACGCTAAAGGGAAAAAGAACCGCTAAAGATGCCGCAAGCGACGGGGCGGTTATGCCGCCCCGTCGCTGGGATACATGGGGAAGGGATCGATATTACTGTGCGCCGTCGATGGAAGCGTAGACGATCGCCTTCTGGAAGTCCCACAGGCTGGACTCGTTGTAGTTCTGCAGCCAGGACGGGAAGAAGGTGTGATAATCGTTGCAGTACAGAGGAATTTCAGGCAGCAGCGCATTCCAGCGGACGATGAACTTCTGGAAGTAATCCAGGAAGGTCGCATCGTCGCCAGGAGCGGACTTGTAGACCATGTCCATGGACAGGTCGTCGAGTTCCTTGTCGTAGATGTAGTTCTGGTTGTAGCCCATCTTGACATAGTCGGACTCAGGATCAGAAGCGTAGTTGTAGGCATAGTCATAGACTTCTGCGAAGCCGGTGGCCAGGTTGAACATGCCATAGGTGAACACGCCGTACTGATCGCCGACGGAAGTGTCGCGGTACATCCAGTTCAGCAGCTCGGAGAAGGTCATGGTCGTCTGCTCGATCTGCATGCCGGCGTCAGTGGTCTGCTTGCCGTTGGAGAGCATGGTAGCCAGCAGGTCGGAGACGGGGTTGTTCTCGGAGGAAGCCCACATGATGTGCAGAGGCATCAGGATGCGGCCGTCAGCCAGAGTAACGTTCAGAGCGTAGTCGCCGGCTTCTTCAGCGGTGACTTCCTTGTAACGCAGGCCGGTGCCGGAATACTCGTTGCCTTCGGCATCCAGCGTCCAGCCGTCAGCCTCGAGGACTTCAACAGCCTTAGCCGGGTCATAGGAGTAGGTGTTGAGGTTGTCGTTGAAGAATTCTTCGGAATCCTGATACATCCACTGTGCGGTGGAGTACGGGCCATGAACGACAGAGCCGTAGCCGCCGCCGGTGAAGGTGGTAGCGAACTCTTCGCGGTCAAGCAGGTATGCAACAGCCTGACGGACAGCGGGGAACTGGGTGGGGCCGCCGTCGCACTGGAACATGATCTTGCCGTAGCCGTTACGGGTGTAGTGGCAGTAGTTGAAGTCGCCGGTCTCAGCCAGGTCGAGGGCAGCGTTGATCTGGTCGCCGTCGGACAGCTGGGACAGGAAGTTAATTTCGCCCGTCTTGAAGGCGTCCATCATGGTGTCGTCTTCAGCCTTGACGACAACAACGGTCTGGATGGAAGGCTTCTGGCCCTCGAAGTTGCCTGCGTAGTTGGGGTTGATCTCAAGCGTAGCGGTCAGAGCGCCGGTGTCGAGGCTCTTGATCATGTACGGGCCGGCGGAGACGCGGTCAGCGTACACATAACGGGAAGCGTTGATCTCGTCAGCGACGAGCTCGCCGCCGTCGAGGTAAGCGCCGTTGCCGTCGTCCTTGACGGTCAGGTCAGCGGAAGCGTACATCGGCAGGTACAGCGGGGACAGGGACGCGTAGGACAGCGCATAATAGTAGTTTGCGTAGTCAGCTGCGATCTGGATGGAGTAGGTATAGGGATCCAGCAGGCGGACGCCGGCCAGCTCCTTGGTCTCGCCGTTCTGGTACTCGGGGCCGCCGAAAACGGAGTTGGCGGTGACGGTCGCGCCGGCTTCCTTCGTGGCCGGGGACAGCTGGACCAGAGCGAAGGCGACATAGTCAGCAGCGGTGATGGGCTCGCCGTTGTTGTAGGTCAGGCCCTCGTTGATCTTGACAGTCCAGGTGATGGTGCCGTCGTCGTTCGGGGTCTCCTCAATGGAGGAAGCGGTGGTCTGGTTCATGACCATCTGGCCGAACTGATCGAAAATGACGGTGTCATAGTCGTTGATCAGGTCGCGGACGGCCTTGTCGCTGGCGTTGTTGGTCCACCAGGCGTTGCCGAGGTCACCGGAGATTTCGGTGGAGCTGCCGTAGATGACCTTGTTCTCACGGGTCTCGGTAGCAGCGGGCTCCTCCGTCGAGGTGGTGTCTTCGGCGGGAGTGGTGGTGTCGGTGGTGTCGCTGGGCGTGGTGGGCTCAGCGGGCGTTTCCGTGTTGTTGGCGCAGCCGGCGAACATGGCAGCGACCATGACGACGACGAGCAGCAGCGCGAAAAGCTTCTTCAGATTCTTTTTTTCATCTTAATCCTCCTGTTTAAATTTATAATTTACTGTGAAGATTCCACAGAAAATTATCGATCAGCCGGTGTTGTGTCCGCCCCTCGCGGTCACTCAGCCGCAGGGTGCAAACACCACTATATTTGTAATTTATTATAGCATATCCGCCCCCCAGAATCAACCGAAATGATTTTTTTCCCGCCGAATAATTGCGTTTCCATCCATTTCCGCACAGTCCCAGGGCTCCCTTATGGAACAAAGAGCCGTCCCGGCAAAGCCGCGACGGAAGAATCAGCCCACAAGGAGGTCTTACCCATCCAGATTTCCATCGCACCTTTCTATTGATGGCAGTCGTTCTACGGCAACTAGCTGCAAACTTGACACCCCCGTATCAGGCGGCGCGTAGTAAGACGCCCATAAGGTGAGTACCACGTGGAATGCCAGACCAAAACTAGGGGCCTGCTTGAATTCAGAGGCAGAACGCATCAAACGCATCCAAGCACTCTTTTCTCCCCCATCTTTTCTCTTGCGAGAGAAAAGATAGGGCCGCCGGAGGCGCGGCAGAACCGGCCTCGACGGAACGAGTCCCCGCTGTTCGCGGAGCCTCTTTTCCTCTGAGCCCGTTTCTTCCTTTCCAAACCGCAAACTGAATTTGCGGTTTGGGTTTTTTTCATGCAAATCTGCTACAACCTCTCAGTCTCGGCTTCGCCGAGCCAGCATCCCTACCCCTTTTGTCCCTGCGGGACATTTCCCCCTGATAGGGGGAATCGGCCCCTGGGAGGGGAGCTTTTTTATACTTATTGCCGCTGCAGTTCGGTGCGGAGGGTGGCGGCTTGGGCGGCGGGGGTGGCTTGGGTGAGGAGGCGGGCGCAGAGGGTGGCGGGGTCTTTCTGCAGGGCTTCGGCGGCGCGGGTGTGCTGCAGGCCGTGGAGCAGGATCCAGAGCTCCTGATCCTCGCCGAACGTGCCCTGGACGAACCGCAGGCCGTTTTCGCACGCGCGGCAGGCCGCTTCGCTGCTCGTCTGCGCGGAGGCTGCCGCGTCCGCCGCGAGCTTCTGCAGGGCGGCCGACGCTTCCGCATCGGTCCTGACGGGCGCGAGCGCGGCTTCGGCGCGGGAGAGGAAGGCCGCCTCGCGCCGCTCCTCCTCCGGCGGCAGGACGCCGCAGTCTTTCCGCACGGCCAGGGCCGCACGCCGCTTCTGCAGTAGCTCCTGCGCGCGGGCGAGCGCGTCCGCGCCGGGCGGGACGCTGCCTGCAAAGCTGGACGCGCTGAAGGCAAGGTCCGCGTCCTGCTGCATGGCGGCCGACTTCGTCTGCAGGCTGTGCAGCAGGAACTCCACGACGGACAGCCGCCCATCGAACGGCAGCTCGCGCAGCGCTCCGGCCTCCGGGCACGCGGTGCCGGTCAGAATTTCTTCGAGCGGAAGCTGCGCGGCATAGCGCCGGAACAGCTCGTAAAACGCGGCAAAGCCGGCAGCCGCCTCCTGCGCGTGCAGATATTGCTGCATCTGCGCGAGCGTGCAGGGATAGCCCAGCGCCTCGTAGGCGAGCAAAAGCGCAGAAAGCTCCTCCCAGCCGCGGGCCGTGGCGAACTCCCCTGCCGCGGCGCTCGCGCTGCAGAGGAAAAAGTGCTCCGGGTGCAGCCGCAGATAGCTCAGCACGGCCGGATGCACGCCGCTGGCGGCAGCGTATGGCTGCCAGGCGGCAAGACTCGGCTCGAGCTCGATGCAGCGCACGCGGTCGAGCGTCGCCATGTCGAAGCTTCGGGCCGACTGGTTGTAGCGCGGCGGGTTGCCCGCGGCCACGATGAGCCAGCCCTCCGGCAGACTGTGTACGCCAAAGGTCTTGTTCTGCAGCATCTGCAAAATCGCTGGCATGAGCGTCTCGGACACGCAGTTGATCTCGTCGAGGAACAAAATGCCCTCATGCAGGCCGGTCTTCTCCATCTGCTCGTAGACGGAGGCGATGATCTCGCTCATGGTGTATTCCGTGGCGCGGAAGGTCTTCCCTGCCGCCGTGCGGCCCACAATGACGGGCAGGCCGAGCGCGCTCTGGCGCGTGGTGCGTCATGGTGTAGCAAACGAGGCCGATGTGCTCCTCCTGCGCCAGCTGGGAAAGGATCGCGGTCTTGCCGATGCCCGGCGGGCCCATGAGAAGGACCGGCCGCTGCATCCTCCGCGGCATGCGGTACACGCCGTCTTCGGTCTTGGCCGTGTAGGCCCGGATGGTCCGCCGCAGCTCCTGCTTTGCCTGTGCTATATCCATCGTTCGTCTCCTTTCGGCGCTTCGGCCTCCAGAATCAGTTTCTCCGCCCATGCGGGCAGGTCGATATCGTCATACCGGTACCGGAGCATCACGAAGACCGCCCGGTACGCGGGCGGCACATCCGGAAACACGCCGTAGCCGTCGGTAAAATACAAAAGTCCCGGCAGGTGCGCAAATTCCCCGCGCTCCACCAGCCCGTCCACATAGCGGAACGCCGGGCGGAAGTCCGTGCCCCCGCCGCCGTGCAGCGTCATGGTCCGCAGCCAATCGGACAGCTCCGCCAGCGTCGTCAGGCGTGTATCCTGCTGCACCTCGCAGTCGCACTCGAGGATGTGCAGATTGAAGCGCTCAAAAAACAGGTCCTCCCGCGTCAGGATCCCGGCCAGCTCCCCCAGAAACGCCGCGCAGAGCGAGCGCGAGCAGGACGCAGACGTGTCGATCACAACGGCAAGCTCACGCAGGCGGCGCTCCTCCGAATATTCCAGCGGCTCGATGAGCGGCATGCCGCCGTAGTGCTCCAGACCGTAGAGATACCACGCGTACTGAAATTCGTCGCCGGAGACATGGCGGTTTTCCCGCATCTCGGAGCATTCGCGCAGCAGCGCCGCAAAGGCCCGGCTGCCGCGCGCATCCGGGCGCACAGCGAAGGCGGCGTTCCCGCTTCCGCTGCCGATCACGGGCTTCGGCGGCAGCGGGTCCGGCAGCTTCCGGCCGAGCGCCTGCCAGCCCGTCTCCGCGCCGCCGTCCGCGGTCTTCGGCGCGGAAGCAGACGCGGAGAGCTGCCAGAGGCGGTGGTCGTCCAGGTGAAACGCGGCCTGTTCCTCCGCGGTCAGCGCGTCCGGCTGCTCGAGCAGCAGCGCGTAGATCGCCGGGGCGCGGACCGCCCGCCTCGCCTGCAGCTTGCAGCGGGCGGAAAAGGCCGCAGGCGTCTCCGGCTCCTGCGGCAAAAGCGCGTGGCGGACGAGGCCGACCGCCAGATCGCAGACCGTATCCCAGAGCGCCCGCGCTCTCCCCTGCCGCCCCCACGGGTGGCCGAGCATGAGGTGCAGCAGCAGATGCAGCGTCAGCCGCTCCGGCAGGTCGCTTTCCGCAAGGAATTCCCGCCGCAGAAGCCCCGGGGCAAATACGGCGGCTTCGCCGTCGGTCCCGGCGGGGTCCACATCGCCCTCACGGCAGGTCAGCCTGCCCAGCGGCAGCGCAAGCGACGGCAGCTTCGCATACAGCCCGCCGCGCACGATGGAAAAGATCCGCTCCTCCGCCGTCATCCGCCCACCTCCTTTTTCTTTATTGTATCAATTCCCCGCAAAAATGCAATCCGCCATTTTTCTTCTTTACTTTCCGCCCCCGGTCTGCTATACTATATGGGCAGTTAAATATGCGCCCGTAGCTCAGCTGGATAGAGTGACAGACTCCGACTCTGTAGGTCGCACGTTCGAATCGTGTCGGGCGTACCACGCAAAAATGACCTTTGGATGTCAGATGACCACACAAGTGTGCTCATCTCGACAGCAAAGGTCTTTCTTCGTTCAAACTCGCAGCCACGTTGTTGGGCGGCGAGTTTGTTTTTGGGGTGCGATATGAAATCAGACGATTTCACGGGACTTTTCTGTAAAACCGGAATCAGCTTATTCCTTTTCGATCCTGACGAGTAAAAAGCCAGCTTGCCAGAATGCCTGATCGCCAAACATCTCGATCATCAGGATTGTATCCAAGCTCCATGTCCCGATCACATACAGGATTCCCGTGCGTTTTAAAACCCGCCTGCATTCTTTCTCAATTTCATCCCATTGATCCCGGATATGGAAAAAGGCATTGTAGATGACGACCGTGTCAAACGTGTTGTCCGGATAGGACATTCTGGCTGCATCCATGATCTGAAAGATCACATTCTCCTGCTTATCCAAATGATTCAGTCTGCACGCATCAAGGTCGATGCAGGAAACATGATTTGCAGCCCGCGCCGCCGAAACAGAGAAATCCGCCGCACCGCACGCAACTTCAAGAACCTCTTTGCTTTCGATATCCGAGATCAGCAAATGTTGGAAAGTCGAGAGTGCTTTTGCAGAACGAAGGTTGAATCAGCCGCACCGCTTAAGCCTGTTGATCCCGAGATCATGTTCATCGGATCATCGTCACGAAGCTTGCGCAGGTGGTGGATCAACAAAATTGCAATGTGCCGCTTGTCCGCAAGTTTTTTCAGAAGCCCGATGTCCTGATAGTCATTTGCGTACAGATTGCTGTCACTGCCCGCGCTCCGAACACGCTGCAACGTGTCAATCACAACCAATCTTGTTGCTGGATGCTCCGTCAAAAACTGCTCGATCTGCTGCTCCAACCCGTGCTTGAGCGTGTCGGCCATGATCGCAAAGTGCAGAGTCGGCGGGGCATCTTCCGTCAGGTCAAAGAGTCGCGTCTGGATACGCTGGAACGAATCTTCGAGACTGAGATACAGCGCTTCTCCCTGCGTTGTTGCAAAATTCCAGAGTGCCTGTCCCTGCGCGACGCATAAGCAAAGCCACAAAGCCAGCCAAGACTTGCCGATTTTCGGTGCACCCGCGAGGATGTGCAAGCCCTCCGGGATGAGTTCGTCGACGAGAAACGGCGTTGGTTCATACGTCCGATTTTGCAGATCTTCTGCGTTGATAGTTTCCAGTTTGGTCATTTTTTCACTTCCTTTCCGTTTGCTATTGACATTCTGTGTTTCATGATTTAGACTTATAATTATCCAATAGATTTGTTTTCTATTTTTAGACTAACATAACCCCAAACTATTGTCAAGACTAATTTATAATATAAATTTCTATAAATCTATTTTGAGGTGCAGTCATGTCTGATTTTCAGTGCAAATTTTATCTTCTGGACGGCGCGGAAACGTTGGAGTACAAGGAAGGCGACGCCGAGTACGTCATAAAAATAGCAGGCCGCCCGTTTCCGGACAGCCTGCTGTCATTCGTGTATTATGATATCAATTCGTGGGAGCCTCGGTTTCACGAAGCCGACCGTGCGTTGATGGAATTCTACCAGTCACGCGACACAAAATGCTTAAAACTCGTCCAGAAGCTTCTGGATGATTTCAAGGACGAGCATCCGTATTTTTTCTACCTGTGGCTGGATTGGAGCAACCGACTGAAGCAGGCGACGCCGGATTGCAAAAATCCGACGAAGCTGTTGCCGCACAAAGAACTGGCGCACGTCCCAAGCAACCTTGCGACCATGCAGCAGCAAATTTTGCGCCTGTTCCAGACGGTTCTGGACGCAAGTATCACCGACATGGGCTTTTCTATTCGGGTACAGGCGTATGAACAGGCTCCGTCCTTGCAGAAATTTGACTTCCAGCCGATGAAGATTTCGCTTGAGTTTGTGGGCGAAAAGCAGTTCACCGAGGTGCTTTATCCGCAAAGCATGTATGATTTGATCGACTTTTCCCTGCGGGAATGTGTCCAGCAAAGAATTGCGATGCGCACCTGCAAAAACTGCGGTAAATATTTTGCGCTCACCGTTCATGGCAGTACAGAATATTGCAGCCGCGTGTTCGACAGCCGCGGCCGCACCTGCAAAGAGGTCGGTGCGATGCGGCAGTATGTGCAAAGCCACGCGCAGGACGAGCTGCTGAAAATCTATCGCCGCGAGTACAAGCGCCGCTTTGCGTGGATCCGCGCAGGGAAAATTTCACAGGAAGCGTTCTCGGCTTGGAGCAAGGAAGCGCAGAAGGAAAAGGAGAAGTGTGAGGCAGGGGAAATCTCACAGGGGGAATTTGTACAGTGGCTGAAAGGGACTTGAAGAAAATCAGCAAAGGAGCCTGCCACTTCAAACCCGACCCGCTGCTTTTTGACTTCTTTCAGAATCACCGCTTTCTTGACCTTCTGTGATACAGGACTGCAAAAAGCATCGCCACAGTGAAAACTAGCAGAGCTATACCATACAGAATCAATTTATCTGTGGATCTGCTTTTGGAGTCGTTGGGGAATCGCCCACAGACTGTCTGCTGTAGAAGTCACTGCTTCTACGTTCATATAGCTCATGATGCTTTGATCAACACATCGCTGCTGTGCTATTCCACTTCGGTGGCGAGGATCGTACTGTCGAGCTGTCCAGTTCATCATCCATTTAGCTGACCGGGAAGCTCAGAGCCATCGGACTGCTCTGTGCCGTTTTCAGCCGTATTCAGCGCATACCGCATACGGATGGTGACAACTTTTCCATCATAGATGTAAATACGGGGGACCCGGTCTGAAATTTGACAGGTCGTCCAGCCGTTTACACCATATGGAATCAAGGCAGACAGTTGGTCGGCACGCACGGAACGGTCGGTCCCTTCTCCCAACAAGATTGCCTCGTCACCGGGGACAACGTCAGGGACATTTGTCACATTTGCCATAGAAAAATCCATGCAGATCTTTCCGCACTCCGTCACGAGTTGGTCGTGGAGCAAGATCGGCGCACAATTGGAAAAACAGCGGCTGTAGCCATCTGCATAGCCAGCGGAGATAACCGCAATCTTTTCTCTGCCGGCTGTTTGATAAAGCCTTGCGTAGCTGATGCTTTCGTTTTTGTCCAGCTCCATCACGGATACGATCTTCGCACACCAGCGCATGATCGGATGCAGCCCCATTCTGTCGGCGGCTTCCGCGCTGACGCTGAAACCATAGCCCAGCATACCAACGCGCACCATATCCATTTTCCAGTCCGGGTGCAGGAGCAACGGTCCTGTGCTGACACAATGCCGCAGACCCGTTGAAAGTCCACTGCGCTCCAGACGCTCCAGGACTTGATGGAAAGCGGAATACTGACGATTTGTATAGGCAATATCCTCAGGGTTCTCGCTATCGCCGCAAGAGAAGTGTGTATAACAGCCGGTCACATGAAATTCCGGCAGACTGTAGATCCTGCGCGCGCTTCCGCAACGGCACATTCCAGGCTGTCAGTGCGTGTGAAGAGACCGGTTCGATTCATGCCGGTATTAAATTCGATGTGGCAGTCCATTTGCAGCCCATATTGCCGCAGTATCTGAGCAACTCGCTCGGCATCGGCAACAGATCCGATGGACGCGCGGGTAATCTGATTTTCTGCCGCAGGCACTACCTCATGATCCTGAAGAACGCCGAAAAGCAGAATGGGCTTTTTTACTCCCGCGCAGCGAACGGCGAGCGCTTCCTCGATCGTGGCAGTGGCATACCAGTCAACATAGGGTTCACTATATTTTGCACACATGGGCGCTCCGTGCCCATAAGCGTCTGCTTTTACCACGAACAAGAGGCGACAATCAGGACCGACAAAGGCTCTGACCTGCTGTAAATTATGCTGCAGCTTGTTCAGGTCGATCTCCGCATAGGTTCGATAGGGATATGATGTCATGTTATGACCTCTCCTGTCATGAGCTATGGTTAAAATAGTTGGAAAAGTCGGTGCATCGCCACGCGATCGTGCGGCGATGCACTCATTGCTGCGTTGCAGATGTGTTCTCTCTCCATGCATGGCGATTTAACATCTGTATTGACCGCAGTGAAGTCAAAGAGTCATGCCGCACGCAGTTCGCTGCAAAAACGCGATATACGCTTCAGCGCTTCGTGGAGTTCATCATCCGAGCAGGTATATGCGATACGGATGAAGCCTTCGCCGCATTCGCCAAAGGCGCTGCCCGGGATGCAGACGACCTTCTGCTCGTCGAGCAGGCGGTTGCAGAACTCGACACTGCTCAGGCCGAAGCTGCTGATGTCGGCAAACACGTAGAACGCGCCGTTCGGGCGGTTGCAGCGGATGCCGTCGATCTTGGCGAGGCCGTCGAGCAGGATGCTGCGGCGGCGCTCAAAGACCTGACGCAGCTCTTCGCAGAGCTCCGGATGGTCGAGCGCGACGGTCGCCGCGTACTGGCCGGGCGCATTGGCGCAGGCGTTGAAGTTCTCCTGGCACTTGGTCATGCGGTCGACGATCTCCGCCGGGGCCGCGACAAAGCCGATGCGCCAGCCGGTCATTGCATAGGACTTCGAGAAGCTGTTGACAATGACCGTGCGCTCCTTCATGCCTGGGAACGAGGCAATGCAGGGCGCTTCCTCTCCGGCGTAGAGCAGGGTGTTGTAGACATCGTCAGAGATCACCAGCAGATCGTGCTTCACGGCCAGCTCGGCGATCTTTGCCATCGTTTCGCGCGTCATAACGGAGCCGGTGGGGTTGTTCGGGGTGTTGATCATCAGCGCCTTGGTGTGCGGTGTGATGAGCTTTTCGATGGCCTCCGGCTGCATTTCAAAGTTGTGCGCCAGATCCGTGGGAACGCGGACGGCCGTGCCGTCGCAGTACGCAACCTGCGCAACGTAGTTCAGCCACTGCGGGTCCTGGATCAGGATCTCGTCGCCCTTGTTCAGCAGGACAAGGAACAGCAGGCTCAGTGCGCCCATGCCGCCGTTGGTGATGATGATCTCCGTGTTCGGGTCGTAGTGCAGATCCTTCAGATAGGACTTTTCGGCGATGGCCTGACGGAACGAGAGCGTACCGGCGTTCGGCGTATAATGCGTGATGCCCTTGTCGAGCGCTTCCTTGCAGGCCTCACAGACCAGCTTCGGCGTCGGCATATCCGGCTCACCAATGCCGAGACTGATGACGCCGGTCATGGTGTTCGCGCGGTCGAACATGGCGCGGATGGCGCCCTGCTTCAGAGTTTTGGCTTTTTCATTGATCCATTCCATGATGTTGATGTTCTCCTTTTATCTCTGCACTCTGCCGGTCCCATCGCCGCCCATAAGCTTCGTCACATCGGAGACGGAAACACGGTTGAAATCTCCGATGACGCTGTGCTTGAGGCAGCTTGCCGCAACCGCAAACTCGAGCGCAGACTGCTTGTCCTCATAGTGGTTCAGCCCGTAGATCAGGCCGCCCGCAAAGCTGTCGCCGCCGCCCACGCGGTCAATAATGTCGCGGATTTCATATTTCTTTGAGACATAAAAGTCCTTGCCGTCGTTCAGGCACGCCGCCCAGCCGTTCCAGTCGGCGCTGTGGCTCTCCCGCAGTGTGATGGCGATGCACTTCATGTTCGGATAGCTTTCCAGGACCTTATTGCCGAGCGCGCGGTACTTTTCGCGGTCCAGTTCGCCGGACTCAACATTGACATCAACGGCGATCTCCAGCGACTTCTGTACGTCTTCCTCGTTGGCGATCGCCACATCGACATACTTTGCAAGCTCTCGCATGACCTCGCTGGCCTTCTTGCCATACTTCCAGAGGTTCTTGCGGTAGTTGAGGTCGCAGGAAACGGTGATGTTCCGCTTCTTTGCTTCCTTGACGGACTCAAGAGACAGCTCCATCGCGCTTTCAGAAATTGCAGGCGTAATGCCCGTGATATGGAACCAGTCCACGCCTTCAAAGGCTTTGTCCCAGTCAATATCGCCGGGCTTTGCCAGCGCGATCGAGGAATACGCGCGGTCATAGACGACCTTGCTCGGCAGCTGGTTCGCGCCACCCTCTAAGTAGTAAATGCCCATGCGCCCCTCGCCGCGGACGATCTTCTTTGTGTCCACGCCAAAATAGCGCAGCTCGCGGATGCAGGCGTCTGCAATATCATTCTGCGGCAGAACGGTCAGGAATTCCGCGTCCATGCCGTAGTTCGCAAGGGAGACTGCCACGTTCGCCTCGCCGCCGCCGAACGTCGCTTCCAGCATCGGGCTCTGGAAGAAGCGCTCGTGTCCTGGCGCTTTCAGGCGGAGCATGATCTCGCCAAAGGTCAGAAATTTCATGATGTTCCTCCTTACTTCTGCAGCAGATGGATGGCAAAGCCGCCGATCTCATCCTTGAGATAAACCACTGTCATCCGATCGCCCTTGTATTTTGCCGTTGCCATGTCGCAGACGAAGCCGTTTTTCTCCAGCTCGGCCACGGCAAGCGCGACGGAATTCGTGCGGATGGCAATATGACCGTTTTTGCCTTTGAACATCGTCTTCATGACCTCGACGCCATTGGATGCAAAGATGGAGGAATTGCCTTCCTTGACAGGCAGGCCAAACGCTTCGTTCAGCTTCTCGCAGACCGCGGACGCCGCTGTGGCATCTTCGCAGTTGACGCCGATGTGCGCCACTTCAAAGCCGAGCGCGGCAGATCTTGCCTGCTTGCAAAGCTCCGTGATCTTCTCAAAATTTCCTGCCGCAATCTCCGCCTTCGGGCAGACCCAGCTGCCGCCGACCGCGTGAATGAACGGCGCGGCGATGAACTCGCCGATGTTCTGACCATTCACGCCGCCGGTCGGAATGAATTTGATCCCGCCGAACGGACCCGAGAGCGCCTTCATGGCAGATAGACCACCGTAAACGCCAGCCGGGAAGAACTTTACGACCTTGAGTCCCAGCTTCATTGCCGCCATAATTTCCGTCGGCGTCACGCAGCCTGGCGTCACGGCAACGCCGTTTTCCACGCACCAGCGGACGACTTCTTCGTCAAAGCCGGGGGCAACGATGAACTTCGCGCCGCACTCGACGGCTTTTTTGCACTGCTCGAGCGTGATGACCGTACCCGCGCCGACGAGCATGTCGGGGCAGCTTTCCGCGACCGCCTTGATCGAATCCGCAGCCGCCGCCGTACGGAAGGTAATCTCCATCACGTCCACGCCGCCGGCCAGCAGAGCCTTTGCCGTCGCGACCGCATCTTTTGCATCATCCAATACCACAACCGGCACAACAGCCGATGCGGCCAATCTTTTTAGAATATCCATTGTTCCTCCTTGTTATATAGCTGAACCACATTGGCATAGGGATTGAATACAGACTCAGACTCAGACTCAGGCTCAGCCGTTTTTCCTGTGTCAGCTTAATATGCGTATCCTCCGTGAAAAACACGAGCCGGGTTTTTTAAAGCAGCGTATGGATTTCATCCTCGCTGACACCGCGTGCTTTCAGCTTCGGAAGCACGCTTTCAAAAATATGCGTAAAGCCCGTTATGTTATCAAAAGAACGGATCGCTTCGAACTTTTAAAGCTGCTTTTCCCCCAGTCGGAATAAAAGGGGATGTCCTGCGAGATGATGAGCCTGTTAATCCAGCCGCGATCCATAAGCTCCAGCAGATTCCTTTACGCGATCCTCCTCCGGCCATAGCATTTCTAACCCAAATCTGTCCAGGCCGAGATAAACACCCATGCTCAGCAGCTCTTCCAAATAATCCAGATCATTCGTGTCGCCGACGTGACCGATCACAACCTTGGACAGATCCACGCCTGCCTTTTCAAGAATCAGCGCCTGCTCGAGACCAAGCCGATCAGCCGCTATGGTATGCGTTGTTACTGGAACGCCGGTAATTGCCGCCGCACGAGCTACTGCCTTTAACTGAAACACATTTATAGGGGTGATCCCGAATCTGTCCGTCGCAGCCTTCAGCATTCCCGCCTTGATATCGGTGCTCTCGCAGCCCTCTTCAATGTCCCGAATAAACAACTCCGATATTTCCTCATACGGCTTATCGATTTGCCAGCTCTCTTCATAGAAGAACAGCCCGGTAGCTGCCACAATATTGACATCGCACGATTCCGAAACTCGCTTTATAAAGCGAATATCCCGTCCCATATTCACGGCTGTCTGATCGACGTAAGTGCTCAACCCGTATTTTTTTGCTTTTTGAAAGACGGGCTTGATTTTCTCCAGGAAGATATCAGCATTGAACCAATCTGCATAACAACGCTTCATTGAGTTATTCAGCTCTGCAAGGTGTTCATGCATTAATGTTGTTCCCAGTTCATTAACGTCGATTGGACCTCTAACAGTATTTACATAACAAGACATGCTTTCCTCTCCTTACGCCTTTTTATTTCTTGAATAAACGGCAACCAGGAGAATCACAATGATCAACCCTTGAACAATCTGCCTTCCTGCATCCGCCATATTCAGCATTGTCATAAGGCTGGTAAGGATCGTCATAATGAGTACGCCGGCAATTGTTCCGGCATAGCCGCCGTGACCCCCGGTGATTGCAGTTCCACCAATAACTACTGCCGCAATTGAATCCATTCCATAAGCCGATCCAGTGCTCATGTACGCCGAGCCGGTATAACCAACAAGAAGAATCCCCTGTAACTGCTGTCACAATGCCCGCAATGATATACGATAAGATCAGAGTGGAAGAAACATGAATATTGGAATATCGTGCAGCCTCTGCATTTACACCGATAGCGTAAACACTGCGACCGAAGGTGGTTTTTGCCAATAGAAAAACAATTGCAACTGCAAGAAGAATCCAAATAATCACAGAGCCGCTGAGAACACCCAAAACTCTTCCGTTCACGATTTGCTCCAAAAGCGGCGCACGGTATCCCTTTGGCGAACCATTGCAATAAATATAAGCAATACCCAGCAGGACATTACCTGTTGCTAATGTCATAACAATAGGCGGAATACGCATAAAGCAGATACCAAGACCGTTTATAGCACCCGCAACCAGACCAATCAAAAGCACAGTTATACAAGCAACAGCAATATTGGCATTTTTTCCATCCATTATTTGTGCCGCAACAATATTTGTTAAGGTGATCAGATAGCTGGTAGATAAATCAATGCCGCCAGTTAAGATGATCAGAGTCTGTCCAATGGAAACAATACCAAGAAAGGAGGCCTGCCGAGCCACATTACCCAAATGCGCAACAGTAAGAAATCCCGGACTTATAATATTTGCTGCGAAAAGCAGTACAGCCGTTGTCGCGTAGACCAGAAGCAAGGGCATCATTCTGTCGCGGCGAATTTTTATATCATGTGATGTTTGTTTCATTTCTGTCGCACCTCCATCTTATCGTTTTGTTTTTGATCGCGCCTAGAGCCAGTGCTATGATCAAAACAATCCCCTGAGAAATATATTGATAGTAGGATGAAACACCAAGAAGATTCAACATATTATTGATGATTCCGATGATCAGCACACCTGCAAGACAGCCGACGACGCTCCCTTTTCCTCCAGCAAGACTAGCGCCCCCAACTACCGCCGCTGTTATCGTCCGTTGCGAGTATTGGCTTCCAACTACTGGATCGCCTGATGTAATGTAGGTGCTAATAAATATTCCTGCAAGCGCAGACATAGCTCCTGCCAATACAAAAGCCAACAGCTTCACTCTTTCGGTACGGATGCCAACTGATTTAGCAGCCTGCTCATTTCCGCCGACGGCAAAGAGCTGCCGCCCGAAAGAAGTACGATTCAGTAATAGCCATATGAGTATACTCATAGCGAGAATGCAAATTAAAGGCATCAGCTTTGAGCAGCCACGGTTCATAAATTTTGCAAATTCCGAGTGAATATACCCGGCCAGGTGTCGGCATAATCAGCATGGCAATGCCGGATATAATTGTTGACGTGGCCAATGTCGCAATGATAGCTTGCTGATTTGCTTTCGCCACCAGTAAGCCGTTGCACAGCCCCGCAACAAGACCGAACGCAAGACTTACGACGACCGCTGCAACCCATCCATAAGGTGTATCTGTCATTATGACGCACAAATTACATTTGCCGCCGAGATAATTGCGCCGACCGATAAATCAACACCGCCCAAAAGCACAATAATTAACTGACCAAATGAAGCAACGCACAACGATACAGATGATAATTTTTATCAAAATATCTCTTTTACAAAGGATGGTCGGACGGTTCGGTCCTCTACATTGTTTTTACGCGATGCGCAAGGGACTCCTACGGTCTGTATTGCTGTCAATGAAGATATTACAAAAATACACAGAGTTCGAGCGCGTCCTGCAAGGCAAAATGCAGATTCCTTCCGACGCTTCAACAAATGCGAGCCTTGGTAAGGGAAGTGTCAACGACATGCTGGATTATTTAATTGACCGCACAGATGTCAATCGGAAAGAATACCGCGCTGATGACGAAAGAGGATAAGATCGCATATATCCATTATCTTGATGAACATGGCGCCTTTTTAATTACCAAATCTGGTCAACGTATCTGCGAAGCACTCAGTATTTCAAAATACACACTGTATAATTACCTTGAAATTTCAAGAGGAGCCGCCAAAAATAATTGATCATTAAGTGTTAAGGTCATAGGAACGCAGCACCAACGCCTGCAGATGCTTATACCACATCATCTACGGAAAAACCCATTATGCGAAGCTGTTTTTTCTTTTTGCATATTTCGTCAGGATTCTTTCTGCTATGAGGACCTTACGTTTTGCCGCATGGTTTTTGCGGTTGATGACTTTCTTATACATCGTATTCGTATATTGCGCGCACTGCCTGACACGAAGTTCAAAGATGGATTCGCTGCTCTTTTTAGCGATAAGGTACAACAGCTTGTGCATATTGAGATATCCCTTTACCTACAACCCGCCCTAGGATAAAGATGATGAGGATGCGGAAGGAACGTGGACGTATGACGACGAGACCTTTGATATCTTCGGTTTCAGCTACGCCCAGCGCGCCCTGTCGGTGAGCAGCTTCACGGACGAAACACCTACCGAACAGGAGGAAATTTCTCTGACGTTGCATCTGGACAACGAAGATTTCCCTGACGTTTACGCTGACACGTTACCGTTATGACAGCGAAAATTGCATTGCCACAGTCGTCGACCGGCGAAACCAGTTGCATTCGTGTCCAGAAGCCAGACGGTCGATCTGGTTGAAGCGGTTCGTGCACGGATACTTGGTTCATAACAGAAACACTTCTACTCAACGTAAACACGCTGCTTGCGAAATTTCGCAAGCGGTGTTTTTGCTTCTTCTGAGTTATGCTCCCGTCAACGATATGTTGTGACTACTGTTTGACTACTATTGTCCGCGAAACCTTAAAAGCCGGTTTGTCTAGTGCTTTCAATGGTTTTGCAACAATTCAGAAAAGACGGACGTTTTCGCCGAAAGCTGAACATTCCTTTGAAAACACAGCATTTTATCCGGATGCCCTGAAAACTCCGACTCTGTAGGTCGCACGTTCGAATCCTGTCTGGCGTACCAAAATGCCGTGAAATCGTATGATTTCACGGCATTTTTATATAAACTGGTCAAATTTTCTCCTTTGAGACATAGTTCAGTTGGATGGAGCCTTTTCATGGACAAATAAAGGTTTACCGCGCTCATATTCCTCATATTCTTCTGCCAGCACCCAGAGATCGTATTCCTGTTTTGCCTTTTCCAACGAGGACAGTTCCTCTTTCGAGCGCTGTGCTTCCTGATTCTTTCTGCTGTGCCGTTCTTCTTTATTGGCTTTTTGTTTTCAGATACACCCTAGTGCAGAAACTTCTGGATGATTTCGAAGGACATGCATCCGTATTTCTTCTATCTGTGGCTGGAATGGAGCGATAGATTAAAAACTGGCGACACCGGATTGCAAAAAAAAAATCCAATGAAGCTTCTGCCACACAGGAACTGGCGCACGTTCCAGGCAATTTGGCGACTATGCATCAGCAAATCCAAACGCCTGCTCCAGACGGCGCTGGACGCAAGCATGACTGATGTCGACTTTTCCCTGCGCGGGTGCGTCTGACAAAGAATTTCCATGCGCATCTGCAAAGCTGCGGCAGATATTTTGCGCTCACGGTTCACGGCAGCACGGAATATTGTAGCCGCATGTTTCGATAGCCGTGGCCGCACCTGCAAGGAGGTCGGCGCTATGCGGCAGTATGTGCAAAGTCACGCACAGGACGAGTTGCTCAAAATCTATCGTCGTGAGTACATGCGCCGCTTCGCGTGGATTCGCGTAGGAAAAATTTAGCAGAAAGTATGTTCCGCGTGGAGTAAGGAAGCGCAGAAGGAAAAAGAGAAGTGCGAGAGCGGCCAAGATCTCACAGAGGAAATTTGTGCAGTGGCTGAAGCGGTAATACCAACATAAAACATACGGGACAAGGCAAGCTTGTCCCGCATATTCGTATTTGTGCTGTGCCCTTGAAAGCAGCGCCAATCAAAGCTCCTGCGGCATCTGCCAGGCTTCGATATCGGTATGCAGCAGATGGTGAGAACGTTCGGACAGCGGCTTTCCGAGATACTCTTTGTAAAGCGCCTGCCCATCTGGGTTTTCATGCGAGAAAAACGAAGGGGCATCTTGTAGTCAAGTCTCCACAGGACATTTTTCCGCGCGCCTCGGCGCACTCCTCGCCGTCGTGAATCGGCTGGCCGCCGCCACCTACGCAGCCGCCGGGGCAGGCCATGACCTCAACGAAGTCATACTGCACGTGGCCGGAGGCAATCGCCTCCATGAGCTCCCTGGTGTTGCCGAGTCCACTGACCACCGCCGTGCGGACCGTGCCTGCACCGGGAATGTCGAAACTCGCTTCCTTCCAGCCCTGCATGCCGCGCACAGCAGTAAAGGCATCGGGGTCCGGATTTTCACCGGTCACAAGATAGTACGCGCTGCGAAGCGCCGCGTCCATGACGCCGCCGGTCGCGCCGAAGATCACCGCCGCGCCCGTACCGGAGCCGAGCGGCGAATCGAAGCTGCTCTCCTCCAAGGACGCTGGGTCGATCATCGAGCAGCGGAGCATCCGCACGAGCTCGCGCGTGGTGATGACCACGTCGACATCCGCGTCGCCGCAGGCGTCTTTCATCGTGGGAAGCGCCGCCTCCGCCTTTTTGGACGTGCACGGCATGACGGAGATCAAGCGAAGGTTCTTGGGGTCGACGCCGATCTTCTCTGCGAAATAGCTTTTTGGCCACCGCGCCGAACATCTGCTGCGGCGATTTCGCGGTAGAGAGGTTCTTTGCAAACTGCGGAACTGCCCCTTTACGAACCGTACCCAACCGGGACAGCAGGAGGTAAACATCGGCCAGGAATACACATCCCTGTGCGTAAAGCGCTCGATGAACTCGCTGCCCTCTTCCATGATGGTGAGGTCGGCGCTGAAATTGGTGTCGAATACATAATCAAAGCCCAGCTCCCGCAGCGCGGAGGCCAGAACGCCCGGCGCAGCCTGCCCGGATGAGAGGGCAAAATACTCTGTCCACGCCGCGCGGACGGCAGGTGCAACCTGTACGACGGTCGTGAGGGTGGGATCGGCGAGCATGCGGTAGACGTGGTCGGTATCGTCGCGTTCCTCCAATGCACCGACCGGGCAGTGGGTCACACATTGGCCGCAATAGGTGCAAAGGGACTGGGAAAGGCTGTCCGCCTTTGCCGTACCGACGGTCGTCCGGGAGCCGGTGCCAACCAGATCCCAGATATGCACGCCCTGCACCTTATCGCACACCTGCACGCAGCGCATGCACTTGACGCAGCGGTTTTCAAAGCGCAAAATGGGCGCGGAGTAGTCGACCGGCGCCGGACGCAGCTTTTTCTGATAGGGCGCGCCGAGCAGATTATAGTCGTTGGCGAGCTTCTGCAGCTTGCAGTTGCCGCTGCGCGTACACTTGACGCAGTTTACCTCGTGCTGGCTGAGAAGAAGCTGCAGATTGACGCGGCGCGTCATGCGCACCTTCTGAGAGTTCGTGTGGATGACCATGCCCGCATGCACCTCATTGTCGCACGCGGCAACGAGCGTGTCCTGTCCCTCGACCTCGACCATGCAGATGCGGCAGGCACCGATCTCGTTGAGATCCCTGAGATAGCAGAGCGTCGGGATGTCGATATTGGCCCGCGCGGCGTCCAGAATGCTGGTTCCCTCTGGCACGCAGACGGTTTTTGCCGTTGATCGTGAGTGTTACCATCTTTCCGTCCTCCCTCCTTTGAAGATGCCGTAGCCGAAGTGGTCGCAGCGCAGGCAGCGTCCGCTCTCCGCGCAGGCCTCTTCGTGCGTCATACCGCATTCAATGTCTTCAAAATCACATTTGCGCTGGGCTGCCTCACGCTCTTTGGTGTTGACGCGGCCGCGCGCGGGGCAGACGTCCAGATGCGGCGCAGGGATCTCCACATCGGTACGGATCTCATGGTGGAAACCGAGCTGCTCGTCGATATTGGCCGCCGCGACCTTGCCTGCCGCGATGGCGCGGATGGCGGTGGCCGGGCCGGTCACGCAGTCGCCGCCGGCAAAGACGTTTTCCATGTTGTCGATCTGGCTGGAGCTTTCGGCCATAAACGTTCCCCTTTTGATGGGGATACCGGCCTGCTCAAAACCCGCGATCTCCACGCCCTGCCCGATGGCGACGACGATGATGTCCGCCGGAATGCGTTCTTCTGGCTGGTCCGCCGCGTCCGGGCGAGGCCGTCCGGACTTGTCGGCAAGGCCGATGATCTGCGGCTGCACACCCAGGGGGGCGGCGGCCTCGCACGCTTCGTTTGCCTCGATGCGCACCGGCGCAGAAAGCTCGCGGATCTCCGCACCCTCGGCAATTGCGCCCTGCACCTCGTCGGGAAGCGCGGACATATCCGCAATTCTGCGGCGATAGACGCAGGTGACGCTCGAAGCACCCAGACGGACGGAGCTTCTTCGTCACGTCCATCGCCACGTTGCCGCCGCCGATGACCACAACACGCTTGCCGGTGAAGTCCGGCATCACATCATCACCGATGGCACGCAGCATTTCGACGGCGGACATGACATTTTTGCTGTTCTCGCCGGGAATGCCGGTTTTTTTGTCCGTATGCGCGCCGATGGCGACATACAGGCAGTCGTAATCCTTGTGGAGCTGCTCGAAGGAGATGTCTTTGCCGACGGTCACTTCGGTATGTACTTCCACTCCGGTGGACAGAATGGAGGTAATTTCCGCGTCCAGCTTTTCGCGCGGGAAGCGGTAAGCCGGGATGCCGTAGCGGAGCATACCGCCGAGCTGCTTCTTTTCCTCAAAAATTGTCACGCTGTGCCCCATGAGGCGCAGATAATACGCGCAGGAAAGGCCGCTCGGGCCGCCGCCGATGATGGCGACGCGCTTGCCGGTCGACTTCCCACAGGCAGGATTCGGAACATCCCCTGCGTGGTCGACTGCATAGCGCTTGAGGCCCCGGATATTGACGGGCGCGTCGACCATATTGCGGCGGCAGCGCGCTTCACACGGATGCTCGCAGATATACGCACAGGCGGTCGGCATGGGGTTATCCTTGCGAATCAGGCGCACGGCGTCTGCGTACCGCCCCCTCGCGCACCAGCGCAACATAGCCCGGCACGTCCACGCCCGCAGGACAGAGCGAAACGCAGGGCACTGGGGTTCTGCAGCGACGCGAGGCACCGGTGGTGCTGAACGTGGTTCACATAGTCGTCGCGGAAGCCCTCAAAGCCGCTTAAAACCAGCTGCGCCGCATCGCGGCCGATGGCGCAGTCAGCAGAGGCGACGATGGCCCGCGCCGTTTTTTCGATGGTGTCGATGGTCAGCATCGTACCAGTACCGTCGAGCACCTGCCCCATCAATATGCTCAGCTGGCCAAGTCCAATGCGGCAGGGCACGCATTTGCCGCACGACTGCGCGTGGCACAGCTGGAAAAATGTCAGCGACATATCGATCGGACACAGGCCCGGAGGACTGGACGCGATCCTGCGTTCCATGTCCTTATAGAGGCGGTCAACGACCGTCTGGGCCTTGCTTGCGGTTTTGATATCCAATCTGCTCAAGGCTGGCTCCCTCCTTCTGCTTTTCTGATCTTTTTATTCTATTTTTTTTTGATATAAATAGCATTTTTTATCCAAAAGAATCATAGCATATCCACCGGATACCGGTCAATACTTATCGATAAAATCTTATCAAACCGTTCATTCTTCTTTTGCGGACCGTCTATTCGTAATTTGATATGTCCCATTTCAAAAGCCGGAGGCAGCCCTAATACGCGCCGGAGCAGCGGCGTTGTTTTGCGCCGCTGCTCGTTTTGTTTATTCAGCCTGTACGTTTTGCCCGGTATAGATCTTTGTGTCATCCTTATGAACTGTGTTCAGTTTGGGCTCCGCCGTCTTCTGCCCAGGAATAAAAATGGGTCGAGTGCGTATCCGACGCCAGCGGTGCAGGGTCGAGGCGGAAGCCGGAGATCCCGAGCGCCTCTTCCGGACGAACCCAGGGTTTTCCCTGTACGGCGCTCGTTTCCTCATGCGTCAGAAGCCCCCGGTAGATCGTCAGCGCCCGCCGGTAATAGCCGTCGCGAATGCAGGTCTCCTCCTCGCCGTCATTCAGCAAGCACAGGATCAGCGGCAGCATCTGCGCTGCGTAGGCGAACAGACGCAGAGTGTGCGACCGCACCCGGAATATTTGCAACACAGTAATGCACAATGCCGTCTACAATGTACCGCGGATCTTCATGCGTGGTCGCGCGGCTGGTCTCGATCGCGCCCGGCTCGTCGTTGGAAATATCCACGATCACTGACCCCTTTTCCATGAGGGAAAGCATGTTTCGGGTGATGAGGAACTCTTTGTTCTCCTTTCTGCCATTTGACACAGTTGAGGACGATATCCATTTTCGGCAATCCTTCCGCAATATGCGCCCGTGAGCAGCGCCTAACGCGGACTCGGCCATTATACTGTGCTGAGAGCGCACGGAGCCTGTGCATATTTCTGGCCATGACCGTACAGTTGGCACCGAGCGCCTGTAAGACCTGCAGAGCGCCTCTGCCGACTTTTCCGCTTCCGAGAATCAGCGCATGGATGCCCGGCTCCCCCGCAAAGCCGCCGACATATTTTCCCTTTCCGCCGTGGATGGTCAGCAGCGATTCCAGCCCGAACAGCGCCCCCTGCTTCCCCGCTGCCTCACAGTTCGGGGAGCCATATCGATGGGAATCCTCCGCCGTAAATGCAATGCAGCCGCTTTTCATCAGCGCGTCGACCTCCTCCGGATTTGCCGCCGGATGCAGGCAACCGAGAAGCAGCTGGCCTGTCCGGATCAACGGCCATTCCTCCGGCGTAAACTCCTTGACCTTGGCAACCATATCGCAGACCTTGAACAGCTCCTGCACGGAGTCTGTCAGAAGCGCTCCCGCAGATTCATACGCTTCATCCGAAAAACCGGCTCGTTCTCCGCAGCCGCGCTGTGCATAAACAGTGTGTCCTGCGGTCGTGATGGTCTCCACCTCTTTTGGCGTACAGATCACTCGGTTTTCACCCTTCTTCGTCTCACGCAAAATCCCCAAAATCATACGCTGCGCCTCCTTTCAACAAATATTTTTTCTTGTCATGCTGTGTTTTTTTCTTTTTTATATTATACAGGAAAATTGGCAGATCCGCAATGCTAATAATACGAAGTCTCAGTTTAATTTAGTGCTGCTCCGCATACCTCAACAAAAACGTGCAGGATTTGAGCGGATCCCGCTCAAATCCTGCACGTTCCAAGTTTCTGTGCAGCGCTTATTTCTCACGCTCAGCCTTCTGACACGCTGGGCAGACGCCTTCAAAGATCAACCTGTGCCGCGTGATCCGATACCCGGATTCCGCCGCAAGCGTTTTGTCCAGCGTTGGGTCGTATGAAAACGGAGCATCGCAGACTGCGCCGCAGCCCGTGCAGATCAGGTGATAGTGAAAGTCTGTCCTGCAGTCATACCGATCCGCTCCGGGGACCTTTACATGCGTGATCTGCCCTTCCCCAGAAAGGATATTCAGATTCCGATAAACCGTTCCGCGGCTGATTCTCGGGTCTTTTGCACGGATCTCCAGATAGATCTGGTCTGCGCTCGGATGGTCATGGTGTTCCTGTACCGCTTCCAGAACAATTTTACGCCTGCCGTGTGTTTCGGTACTGCATCTTGCTTCCGCCTGCCCTCATATCATTCAATTTCATCGTCTGCCACGAAAAATCCGGACTTTCCGCCCTTATCCATGAGCAGATATATGAATTGTACCGCAAAAATATATCGGCTGTCAACATTCCAGTAATTGCGGTTTTTGGCAGCAGATTTCCTATCGTTTCCCCCTCTTGTCAAACGAAACTGAATCAGATATACTTAAAATAGAGGAGAGAAGCCGAAGTTCCGGAACAAATCCTGCAACGGAGCCTCTGTTTTCCCGTGTATATAAACAGAGCGACAAACGAAAGGAGATTACACTATGAAAAAGGATCGCCAACTTGTAATTCTGCTTGCCGCCCTGCTGGTTCTGATTTTTTTATCCAGCTGTGCCGCGGGCAAAAACGCGTCCATGACCCCTGCGGCCACTGATTTTGCCTACGCCGAGGACGATTCCTAAAGCAAAAAAGGCTGCCGCCGAGGCTGCTGCAAAGGAGCAGGAACCATGATCAGGCGGAGCAAGACTACTGTTTTTTATAAATTGCTTGCTATCAGGACTCGGTATCTATTATAATATAACCATCACAGGAAACCCATCTGAAACAAAGCTTTTGCCCCCGCCTGCACCAGCCGCCATTCCGACGTGAATATGCAAGGAGGTATTGTCTATGAGTACACAAGCCATCCGTTCCAGAGAGAATCCGAATCTCGAACTCATTGCATTCCATGGCCATTTTGCGACCCGGCATTCCCATAACAGTCATTACCTTGACATCACACGGCTGAAACACGAATACAGTCTGGCACACGACACTGCGCTTGCGATCGCAAACCATTACATCTACGAAAAGTCGATCGACACCATCATCTGCATGGATGGCAGCGAGGTCATCGGCGCGTTCCTGGCCCGACAGCTGACGCAGAAAAATTTTGTTCTCTGTCAACAATAACAAGAGCATCTGTGTCGTCACACCGGAATATGACTCCAACGGCCAACTTCTTTTTCCGTGAAAATCTGGTTCCCATGATCCATGGCAGGAACATGCTTTTATTGATCTCGACAGTCAATTCCGGAAAAACTGCGCGGCGCGCCCTTGATTGTATCCAATATTATGGCGGCAAAACGCAGGGCATTGCAGCGGTTTTCAGCGCGATTCCCAGAGCTGGACGGCATCCCGGTATTAAGTCTGTTCACGCCTGCCGATATCCCGGGCTATGAAACCTATCCAACCGGCGAGTGCCGGATGTGCAAAGCCGGGCAGCGAATTGACGCACTGGCGAACAGCTATGGTCTTTCCACCTTCCAATGATCCTTCAGACGGGCAGCGCACCCGGCCTTCGCGTCCGGGTGCGCTGTTTATATGATCAGGAAACATCTTTTGCGTAACCGCTGACGAAACCGTTTGTCAGCCCATGTCGGCGGCAAGGGTCTGGTCGATGAGTTTCTGCAGCGTCTCCGCCTGCTTTTTTCCGTGATGGCACCTACGATGGGGTCACCCACGATGTTGCCGTTGCGGTCCACCACATAGGTGGTGGGATAGGCGAAGATGTTGGTTGTGAATTTTCCGGCCTCGCCGTCGGAAGCGAAATACACGTTCTGATAGGTCGCGCCCCTTCTTGGCCAGCACATCCTTCGCCTCCGAGATTGCCGCTTCGTCGCCGTCCAGCGTGAAGGTGTTGACGCCGATGAGCGCGCCGCCCTTCTCCGCAAGCTCCTTGTTCAGCGCGTCCAGCTCGGGCAAGCTCACCCACGCAGGGGATTGCAGGTGGTGAACCAGAAATTCACCACGGTGACAGCATTGCCGGAGAACAGCTCGTCGCTCTTCACCGTGTTGCCATCCAGGTCTTTACCCTCAAAGGCGGGGAACTTCTGCATGCTGCCGTCGTCGGGAGGGTTGCTCGTGTCGCTGCCTGCGGGCATGCTCATATCGCCGTCCATGGATTGCTGCATGATCTCGGGGTACTTGTTTTCCAGCTCGGTCAGCTTGTTTTCGATCTTGCTGATCTCCGTGGCCGACTCCTTCAGCATCTCATACTCTTTGTCGGTGAACTGGTCTTTGGCGCTCTCGATGGTATCCAGCAGGAAATCACCATAGTTTTTTCCATCCTCCACCATGGCCATGCCCTTGTCGGCTTCCATGAAAACCTTTTCCCAGAGTGCAGTGTTCTGCGACAGGATCGTGTTCTCCTGTTCCATCAGCTTTTTGTGCAGGGCAAGTGCCTCCTCGGCGTTTTTGGGCTCGCCGGTCATGGCAGAGCTGTCTCCGCTCATATCTGCCATTTTGTCGTTGTCCTTTGTGCCGCAGGCTGCCAAAGACAGCATCATAAGCACAGCCAGCAGCAGTGCGATCCGTTTCTTCATGTTCATTTTGATTCCTCCATGTTTGCTTTTTTTGTTGTTTTTTCTCCGCCCCCGAAGCTGTAGCGGAAACATATGGCATTCGTCGGACAGGCACGAATACACATCCCACAGCGAATGCACTCGGTATGGTTGGGTGTCTTCGTTACATCTACATCCATCTTGCAGGCTCTGGTGCATTTCCCGCAGGAGACGCACTTGTTCTTGTCCACCTTCATCTGAAACAGGGATACCCGGTTGAACAGGGCGTAGAACGCCCCCAACGGGCACAGCCACTTGCAGAAGGGACGGTAGAACAGCACGCTCAGTACGATCACCGCCAGCAGAATGCTGAACTTCCATGTAAACAGGCTGCCCAGTGCCGCCCGGATGCCAGAATTGGCAAGGGAGACTAGCGGGATAGCCCCCCCAGCACGCCCTGGGGGCAGAGGTATTTACAGAAGAACGGGTCTCCCATGCCCACATCGTTCACAAGGAATGCCGGCAGCAGGAATACCATCACCAGCAAAACGGCATATTTCAGATATCGCAGGGGCTTGAGCTTTTTGTGGAGAACTTCTTTGTCGGGATCTTTATGCAGCAGCTCCTGAAACCAGCCGAAGGGACAGAGGAAGCCGCAGATGAAGCGCCCCAGCATCACGCCCAGCAGAATAAGAAAGCCCGTGATATAGTAGGAAAAGCTGAACTTCGATGAGCCCACCACTGCCTGAAACGCCCCGATGGGGCAGGCCCCGGACGCCGCCGGGCAGGAGTAGCAGTTGAGCCCCGGCACGCAGACGGTCTTCCCCGCGCCCTGATACAGTCCGCCCTTGAGAAAGTTCGGCAGATGCAGGTTGGTCAGCAGCGTCGCTCCCGCCTGGATCCAGCCCCGGAAGCGGGACATGGTCTGTGAAACGCCTGAAAACTTTTTACCCAATGCCCACACACCCAGACATAATTTGATTGCTTTGCTCAGCACCGTCGCCGCCTCGCCCCGCCAAGCGCCGAAGCACAGCATGGCGGCCCGGCGAGCAGAAGCGTGATCTGCGCCGCCGCCTTCTTTCCGTGACTCAAGTTTCATCCATCACCCTTTCCGTTTTGTGTTTCCATCATAGCACGGGAGAGTTAAAGTCCCTGTTAAGAACAGAAACTTAACACAAACTTTATTTGTTTTCTGCTATACTGAAGACAATCGAATGAATGAAGCTTATAAAGGAGGACTTTCATGCATCTTTTGGTTATTGAAGACGAACGCGCTCTGTGCGAGACCATCGTCCGCAGCCTGCGGCGTTTGGCATACAGTGTAGACTGCTGCTACGACGGGGAGAAGGCGCTGGAGCTTCTTGGTGTGGAGCGCTACGATCTGGTGCTCCTGGATCTGAACCCTGCCGGGCAAGGACGGCATGATTGGTGCTGCGCACCCTGCGGCAGACAGACCGGGAGACAAGGTGCTGATCCTCTCCGCCCGCAGCGAGGGTAGAGGACAAGGTGGAGGGACTGGACACGGGTGCCAATGACTATCTGGCAAAGCCTTTTCACTTAGCCGAGCTGGAAGCCCGTATCCGCAGCCTGACCCTGCGGCAGTTCACGCAGCAGGACGTGCTGCTGACCTGCGGGATTTAGCCTTCGGACACGCGCTCCCGCACCGCTTCCGTCAATGCTCAGGCCCTGACGCTGACCCGCAAGGAAACGGGGATATTGGAATATCTGATGGTACATCAGGGACGGCCTGTGAGTCAGGAAGAGCTGATGGAGCACGTCTGGGATAACAGCGTAGACAGCTTCAGCAACTCCATCCGGGTACATATCTCCGCTCTGCGCAAAAAACTGCGTGCCGCACTGGGCTATGACCCCATCCGCAACCGCATCGGCGAAGGCTATCTGATGGGAGGCGAGGAAACATGAAGCACCTTTCCTTGCAGTGGCGCATCACTCTGATGACTGTCCTGCTCATCGGTGTCACCTGTGTTGTCATGAATCTGCTGCTCTGTTCCTCCGGTGTGTACTATATGGACACGATTGCGAACACTATTCAGGGTGGCACTGTTCTTATCGATGTTGAAGGCGAAGTGAGCTTTGACCCGCAACTCGTAGCACCTGACGAGGATTTGACAATCATTGTCGATGGGGGCGCAAAGGGCACTTCCGCACCACCAACTGGTACATCACGGCGGTGGTAACGCTGCTCAGCGGCATCCTCGCCTATTTTGTCAGCGGACGCGCCCTCAAGCCGCTGCGCAGCTTTGCCTCGCAGGTCGAGCAGGTGCAGATGAGCAACCTGGCAGACATGAAGATCAACGAGGACGTATTGCCGGAGTTCCGCCAGTTCAGCCATTCCTTCAATCAGATGCTTGAACGGCTGAACAACGCCTTTGCCGCCCAGCGGCAGTTCACTGGCAACGCTGCCCACGAGCTGCGCACGCCGCTTGCGCTGATGCAGGCGCAGCTGGAACTGTTCTCCGCAGAGCACCCCGACGTACTGCCGGAAACAGCAGCATTTCTTTCTTTGTTGCGGGAGCAGACGGAGCGGCTGACGCAGATGACAAAAACACTGCTGGAAATGAGCAGCCTGCAGCAGGTGGCGCGGAACGAACGGATTCAGCTTGCGCCCATGGTCGAGGAGATCTTCACAGACCTCGCGCCGCTGGCAGATAAGCGCGGCATCACGCTGACGGCGGATGGCGACGGCGTCATGACCGGCAGCGACGCGCTGATCTACCGGCTGCTCTTCAACCTGACGGAAAACGCCGTCAAATACAATCGCCCAGGCGGCTCGGTGCGGGTCTGCGTCACACAGGAGCCGGAAAAGCTCCGGATCCGTGTCTCCGACACCGGCTGCGGTATCCCGGAGGAGTATCAGCAGAGCATCTTCCAGCCCTTTTTCCGGGTAGACAGGTCCCGTAACCGGGAGTACGGCGGTGCGGGGCTGGGACTTTCTCTGGTGTGGGAGATCGCCGACCTCCACGGCGGCTGCGTATGGGTGGAGGCAAGCTCGGAGAAGGGTTCCACCATTGCGGTAGAGCTGCCGGTGCAATAAATTGTGTGCGAACCTCCGATGCACTGCCTGTATGGGCGGGATCGAAAGCATTCTATAAAATACCGGGATGGTTTTCGTCTTCTTTCCTGATTCCAATCCCCTGCAAACGAAGAGCCTATGTTGGCGCC
>VOFK01003103.1_pt1 | contig 71352 bp, 84 predicted proteins | sample 5384121 | NCBI WGS metagenome assembly VOFK01 (sample SAMN12384730, study PRJNA508395) | human gut metagenome | isolation source: healthy gut J | host: Homo sapiens | reverse complement strand
CAAGTTACGTATTGCTCCAACTATTAAGCTAACTGCATATTAGCGGCAGCCATTGCATTCATCTGGTCACGCATCTGATTCAATTCGATTTCAGAGATGAATCTGTGGCGTAGGACGTTGGAATCCTCGGGTCGGGAAATAGTAAGTCACACCAAGCGTAGCACCCAGAATACCGTCATAGTCTGGTCTTCCTCCATGTTCCGTCAAATTTGCCTTCCAAGCCTGTTGCACTCAGTTCCAGATTCAAGTCAACGGCATTCGACAAGCGGAAGCGGTTGATGATACCTGCATTGAAAGTAGCGGCATTGGTATGAGGACGTGAATAAGAATGAGCCCAACCGGCACCGATATAAGGGATGATTTCATATACACGGTTCGATTGTAACCGCCGAAAAGTGCATTCAGGTTAATCATCAAGTCACCGTGCAGGTTCATATAGTCCCACCGTTGTTTGTATGAACCGTCAGCTCTCGGACCGCCCACTACATAATTGGCAGTTTCGTTGGTCGTGAATCCTTTAGCTTGCAGACCGCTGTACTGCATACGCAATCCGAATCCCGGAGTCACCCATTTACCGACAGACACATTAAATGTAGGAGCAACACGGTCTCTGAATTTACCGATATGGTCATTGTTGCCATACAGCACCTGTGCACCTCCTCCGACGGAGAAGAACCAGTTACTCCAGAAAGGGTTCGTTATTACTTGATATTTATCTTGCACCTGAATAACCTCGTATTCAGTTACAGTCATTGTCTGCTGCGCAGAAGCGACAGACGCAACGCCGGCAAAAAGCCAGCAACATCAGAATCTTTTCATATACCTAATAGTTAAGTGGTTATTTAAATCTTTTTCTTTGTTGAACTATTTAAATAACACGAACAAGACTAAAAAGGTTTTAGGAAAAGATGATTTTATTTATTTTATTTGAATAAGCGTTCGATATCTTCCTCCTTGATTGTTGTCAAAACCGTTTTTCCCGTCCGGCGTGTAATTCGGTGAGGGACAAGCGAAAAAGGCTGTCTACAAGGCTTACCATTTCCTCATTGCTCAGTACCTGACCGTAGACGATAGCCGCCGCACGTGCCAGTGTCAGAGCCAGAATATTCTGGACTTCTTCCTTGACATCATTCCCTTTTTCCATAGCTGTATGTACCATATTCCGTACCAATTCTACCGGATTCAGTCCTTCTATGCCCGAAGGAATACCGTTGATAGCATAGCTGCCGCCACCCAGATCGCTCAGATCGAAACCTACTGCCGATAAATCATCCATAATGCTTTGCAGTACGGCAGCTTCCGAAGCGGGCAACTGTAATATTTCCGGGAAAAGAACACCTTGTGATACGCCCTGTTTCTGCTGGATTTGAACCATATACCGGTCGAAAAGTACACGGATATGCGCCCGGTGCTGGTCGATCAACATCAAACCGGACTTCACGGAGGTCAGAATAAACCGTCCCTTAAACTGCAGATGCAGATTTCCCTTCTCAATCACAGGCTCATTAGCATATAAGGTCGAAGAGGCCGCCGACATTACAGTTTCCGTCCTTTCTTCCATAACGGCACTTTCCCCACCCATTGAAGAATCCTCCCAATCCATTTCCGGCTCCGGCTGGGGATTATTCATCTTACTGGCTTTGGTCAGACCGCCATAAAGATCTTCCCAGTCCACCTTTGAACGGCTGTATGCTCCCGCCGCCACCGCCTCCCGCAGAAACCTTGAACGGATTATAATCCGAATTATACTGTACCGTGGGAGGTGCAGAGGGATAGATTTTGTTCGAATGCAGGAATCTCCGGCATGTCTTCCGTGTCGAAATCAATGGAAGGAATGGCACTGAACTTACCCAATGACTCTTTTACTGATGCCGAAAGTATTTGCCAAATGGCCTGTTCATTCTCAAACTTGATTTCGGTCTTCGTCGGATGAATATTCACATCAATATTAGCCGGATCTACTTCAAAATAAATGAAGTAAGAAATCTGTTCGCCGACAGGAATCAACTGTTCGTATGCATCCATTATGGCTTTATGAAAATAAGGATGGCGCATATAGCGTCCGTTGACAAAGAAGTATTGATGTGCACCTTTCTTACGGGCCGTTTCCGGCTTTGCTATGTAGCCCGAGATTTTCACCATCGTAGTATTCACCTCGATATTCAACAACTGTTGATTCAGTTTCTTGCCAAAAATAGCAAGAATACGTTGACGCAACGGAGAAACCGGAAGATTGAAAAGCTCGGAGTCATTGCTGTAAAGGGAGAAAGCTACTTCGGGATGAACCAGAGCGATACGTTCAAATTCGGCAAGGATATTACTCAATTCGGTGGAGTTTGCTTTCAGGAATTTACGACGGGCAGGGATGTTAAAGAATAGATTCTTTACAGAGAAGTTACTTCCTTTAGAACAGGATACAGCCTCCTGGCTCTCCACTTGAGAACCTGCAATCACCAGTTTCGTTCCCAGTTCTTCCGACTCGGGGCGTGTCTTTAACTCTACCTGTGCCACTGCTGCGATAGAAGCCAATGCTTCCCCACGAAATCCCATGGTACGCAGAGCAAACAAATCCGATGCCTCCCGTATCTTGGAAGTCGCATGCCGCTCAAAGAGAGACGGGCATCCGTTTCGGACATTCCTTTTCCATCATCAATCACCTGAATACAGGTTTTACCCGCATCAGTCACTAACACATGTATATTTTGCGCATCTGCATCAATCGCATTCTCCACTAGCTCCTTGATAACAGATGCCGGACGTTGTATCACTTCACCGGCAGCAATCTGATTAGCTACCGAATCTGGTAACAAATGTATTATATCACTCATAGTTCGTTAAGCAGTAAATCAGTTAAGTAGTCGACTACTAATAAATTCTTTCCTTTAGAAACTCCAGCTTCCCGTTGCCAAATAATGCCACAGATAGATAAGGAAAGCAATGATAATCAATATGATTCCGAAAGAGACAGGTTTACGCCCGCTAGCCTTCCGGCGTTTCAGGTGCGTTGTTCCTTCAACAAACTTGCCACGGATATCTTCCGGCTTAAATTCTTTTTCAGGAAGCATTCCCAAATCGCGCTTCGCTTTCTCTTCCATTTTAGCGAGCTTCTCTTTCCGCTCGTTACATAAATGTATTGATGATTAAAGCCCCGAGGTTTCCTCATCGAATTAAAAAACATTCCCATACTACTTCATATTAATTAAGTTTCGCTTATTTGTCTTTGGCCGCCGGTCAGTTGTCGGTTTCAGCATTTCGCCTTCCCGCTTGCCTCTCCTGTTGAAAATGTCCTCTTTATTCAGCGGACGCACATAATCAAACCAGGAGAATGTAGGCAGACGTAACTTATCGGGCGGTATCTGATCCATGGGATACATCGTACCGTTGGACTTTCCCACAAATAATCCTTTTCTCCATCTTCTTGTCTTTCATATAAAGATGGAGCAAGCTCCCTTCCAGACAGTTGAATCCGGTCATTGTACTGTCTTTTTCTTCCGGATAGAAAGCAGTCATCACATTACCTATCACTTCAATATGCCGCATATCCCCATTTTCGAAATAGGCTTTCATTTCTTTACCGGACACCTGGTTATAGTGAATGGAATCTTTCATCTCTACCGTCAGTGCCTGGTTGATAATGTGCGCCCAGTTAATGGTACTGTCATTCATATAAATCTTGATTTTCTCTCCCAGCAGCTGCTGACCTTCATTCCAAAGAATAGGGTCAACATACATAGTCATGCAAGAATCTTTTGAGTTATAAACCAGTGAATCGCATACCCCCTGCACATCCGTACGATACATACGTACTTTATGATAAGCTTTCATCAACCGGTACAGAGAATCTGTATTCAAGTTATAGGAAACCATTTGCAGAGTCTCACCATGCATAAAAAGACTGTCACCCTGCGAATAGTCAATGGCCACGGCACGCTTGGTAGCAAAAGCAGAGTCGGTCAGTTCGTTATAGAAACAGTAATCGCCCGTCAACATGTTCTTGTTGATCGTATCTGTCATTTTCACATTGTCGAATGCTTCACCATATCCGGCCAACCGGTCATAAAATAAGCTATCACCCACCAATTTCTTCCCTTGGTTTGTCAATATGGAACGGTCTAACAGTTCCGCTTGTTCGGTCATTGTATTATAGAATCCACGCTCCGAATAGATATGATTATTATCACTAACGATATTCGAAGGTCCGAGAATTACGGCAATCTTATTTTCTGTGTTATACCTTAATGTATCGGAAGTCAACACAAACTTCGGATTAACCAACTTCACATCATGGTTGAACACGGATTGTTTGGTAGCCGGACTGTATTCACCCCAATCGGAAGTCAACACATTTTCCTCGTCCATCAACGTCCCCCCCTCGAAATAATATCCGAGGTCATAAAGACGGTCGTAGTTCAAACTATCCGTCAGCAGCGTCGTGTTCCGGTTTATCATCTTTACATTTTCACGGAGCTGCGCAATCTGAGTCATTCCATCATAGTAAAGATAATCACCATAGATGAACAGCGTATCTCCCTGCTCCATACGTACATTACTGAAAGCCTCAACTGAATTGGTTTTCTCAAAGATCAACGCACTATCACAATACATATACATGCTATCGTGACGCATTTTCACATTACCAATCAGCACTTGCACATCAGGACGAGCTAACTTATCCGCCTGACCTTCATCAGCATGCAGCAAATAAACCTTCGTTTTCTTATTCTCCGGCTGCTTCTTCGTTGTTTTGGATGTGTCTGCAACCGATTTTGTAGATGTTCCGGTTGCCTTCGTTTTTTGCTCTGTAGGACACACCTGCGCTACAAGACATACGCCAAACAGGCATAGAAAGCCTATTAGGAGCCATCTATGCCTGTCTTGTTTATCTTTTTATTTTGTTTCAGCATATAAAGTCAAGCTGTTAAACATCAATCCTTCTTAATCCAACCCGGATACTTGAAGTCACACTTCTGCCAGTTTTCGTTGATACGTACATAAGTATGTTTCTGCTTATCCAGAATCCACTTGTGCAACATTTCTTCGCGGCGTTTATCCATTACAATTTCTTTCAAGTCCTGATAGTCCTCTGCAATAGTCGCTTTATGACCGTTGATTTTTGCCTTCAGTTTCACAATCGCACAAACTTCCTTTCCGTCTTTCTCATTAATCATTGTAAATGCTTTGGAAATCTCTCCAACGTTCATCTTGTCTACCACTTTGGCAACATCCTGAGGTAGATCCTGCATTTGGAATTTAGAAGTAGTCACTCCTGAATTTTCATTGATATTCACCATGATACCATGATTATTACGAGTATCTTTATCATGTGAAATAACGGCAGCTGCTTCATCGAACGAGAACTTATTTGCACGGATATCATCAGCAATAGAATCCAGACGTGCACAAGCCTCTGTCAGTTCTTTTTCCGAAACTTTCGGACGCAACAGAATGTGACGGGTATTGACACGGTCACCACGCTTCTCAATCAACTGGATAATATGATAACCGAATTCAGACTCAACAATCTTGGAGACTTTCTTCGGATCCTGCAAACTGAATGCCACATTCGCATAAGAAGGGTCCATCATACCACGTCCCATGAATCCGCATTCGCCGCCTTTTATGGCAGATGCCTTATCCTCGGAATACAAACGGGCCAACGTTGAGAAGTCGATTTCTCCTTTTTGTCACACGATCCGTATAGTCGCGCAGCCTTTTCTTCACATCTTCGATTTCTGCAACAGGAATTTTAGGTTGCAGCGTGATAATCTGCACTTCTACCTGCGTCGGAATGTAAGGGATACTATCCTGCGGAAGGTCTTTGAAGTAACGGCGTACTTCTGCCGGAGTTACTTTGATTTCCCCCGACTAATTTCTGCTGCATCTTCTGTACTGTCAATCCGTCTCGTGCATTATCACGCAGTGTTTCACGAATCTGAGCGGAAGTCTTATTGAAATACTCCTCCATTTTCTCTTGAACCGATCTGCTGAATGTACATATTAGTCAGCATATCTACTCGCTGGATGATTTCCGCTTCGGAAACCTCAATACTATCCAACTTTGCCTGATGCAGGAATAACTTCTGAACAGCGATTTCTTCGGGAATCACACAATATGGATCGCCGTCGAATCTGCGTCCATTATACAAGGCGTCCATACGAGCCTCTTCTACATCTGATTTTAAAATAGCTTCGTCACCTACTACCCAAACTACTTCATCAACCACGTTGTCCTGGGCATAAGTTACCACGTTAGCAAAAACTGCCAGGACAAGGGTAACAACAAATCTAAAGTTCACAAACTTCTTCATTCTTTGTATTTAATAATTATATATAATCTTCTTCTTGTCTACCGCCTGCTGATACAGGTCGCTTTTTACTTGCTCCATAAAATTCACCCGTTTCTGATTGACCAGCAAATCTTTCACTTCCGATCGGGCAAACTCATACGGTTTTTCCTCTCCTACTCCACGATAATCGCTCACATTCAGGAAATAATAAAATGCCGTATCTTTCAATTCTACCTGACGGTGTTTGTTTACATATTCTTCCGGTGTATCTACTTTTAACGGAATCATGTCGAGTATATCTGTCACGGAGACCCATTTGTCATAGAAATATTCATATTTCACCGCATTTTGCAAACTGTATTTTTCCAGACTCTCTACTGCATCCTGCTTCTCTGTCTTATACCATCTGCGGACATTATTCAACTGGGGAGCCGTTAACGGCACTTTGATAAACAATCCCTTAATCAACGGATTCTCCAGCTTTAAACAATTCTTTTGTTTTTCTCATAATAATCCGCAATCTCCTGCTCCGAATATCACTCGTCAGTTTCTGGTTTATCAGTTCCTGCTGATAAGTATGCATGATCAAAAGCTTTCCGGTAGTTCTCCACCAACTTTTCCACATCCACATTATCAGGAATGTTGTTCGCAGCTTTTTCATACAACAAGATTTCCTCCGCCCAACTACGAATATAGTGTTCGGCGAAAAGAATGCTATCATCTTTTGACAATCCAACAGGAAGTACGGACATCAAATCTTCTTTATATAAAAAATTACCATCCACCTCTACCAAAGGAGTCTTACCTTTATGGTCATGCTGTTTTTTGCACGCTCCACAACCAAGAAGGGTAATCAGTAAGAGGACTAATATTCGCATCGTCAATTCAAATCTACTTATTTAAGGTACGAAGATAGTGAATAATCGGTTACATCAGTTATTATTAACGGTTTTTAAAACCTCTTGGTTTATTTCAACCTTACCGAAATCCTGCAATTCCCGCATCCAGAATGCGTTAAGATAGCTTCGATAATCCTTCCGGACCTGTTCTATTACCTCTCGATAATCATCCGGGCCTTTCTGTTTTTTGCCGACAACAACAGTAAAAGGATAAGACATTAGAGGTTCAAAATCCCCCTTCTTAAAAACCAGTTTATCTATATATTTATTATCCCCGTCGGCAAAAATTCCCTGTTCAACTTTTATCTTTTCTTCTCCGGATGTATTAAAAGTTTGCCGAAGTACTTCCGCCCATTCTTTTTCCGGGGTTTTCTTCAATAGTTTTTTAGCCTGCTTCGACGTTTTTTTATCAACGCAATGAAGAATAGCACCTTTATATCGCGGACTATCCCAACGATAATCCGAAGTGTGAAATTTAAAATAAGTTGCTAGTCCTGCCCGGTCATTTATGGCAGGCAAATCCACTTTCTGACGAGTTACCTCTGCTATGAGATACTTATCAGTAACTTTCTGCAAAGCATAGCGGACTTCCGGATGTTTCCGCTCTATATTCTTACCTTCATAGTCCAATAACGACTTTGCTATAAATCCATTCAGTTGCCGCTTCACCGCCTGCGGATGCGAAGAAGCAAACTGCTTGAACATCTCTCCCGAATATACCTGTCCGTCGATTGTAAACAAAGTCTGCTCCGTTCTGCCAATTGTCAACAACTCGTTCATGCCACTCGGATTGGGAGCATATTGCCAGTCTCTTTTTAGTCGTTCCACTATGGTTTCCGTAGCTTTATCCACCCCCTCCTTACGTATCAAACGTTCTGCCAACTTCTCATAAACCTCTCCATACGAAGGATTTTCTTTCCGGTCAATCACTTTTATAATATGAAGCCCTTCCGGAGTAAAGAAAGGATGGGATATTTCTCCTGTTGACAAAGAAAAAGCTACATTTTCAAATTCGCTCGTTGTTTGCAAACGTTCCAACCACATACTACGCTTATCCTCCGAGTACATTTCCACCAAACGGGCAAAATCCAAATCTGACTGAGTCCTTAGCGACTGCCAGATAGAATCTATTCGGTTTTTCTCTTCCTCCAAATGCTTGGCAGTTATTGTCTGAGGCAGATATTTGAAAATTTGCATTATCCGCACCCGACTCCCCAATCCTTTCAAACCTCTATCCTGATACAGAACACGAATACAACTATCCAATACCTGCTTATCCGTCAAATAAGATTTGAGCAACTGACTTCGCCACGCTTCCTGTAGTTTTCGGAACATAGTAGTCGTATCAAGTCCTGCAACTTTGGCCGCTTCAACCTTCAATTTCGATTGAGCGAAAAGTTCCGCATATTCCTTCGGAGAGAGTTTTGCATCTGCATTACCAGTCCGATGCCGATACGAATACTCAAACTCCGAACGAAGTATATCTTTTCCATTCACCCGCATCAGCACCGGGTCTTCCTGTGCAAAGACCGAGATACCGAAAAACCAAAACCAAGCTACAAGCAGACCTCTTTTCATCATCAATTCTTATTTTCCAAACTCTAAAAACCAAACATTAACTCCATAAACAACGAACGGTGAGCAGCGAACACCCTGCAGATCGACACAGTCTGTTCACCGTTCACCGTTAATAGTTCACCGTTTATATATGCTGTTATTCCGGACGGCTATAATTAGGCGATTCACTGGTAATCGTCACATCGTGCGGATGACTTTCCAGTACACCTGCATTAGTAATGCGGGTAAACTTGGCATCGTGCAGTTTCTCTATATTGGCTGCACCGCAATATCCCATACCGGCACGCAAACCACCTGTTAATTGATAAACAACTTCGAACAATGTACCCTTATAAGGAACGCGAGCAGCAATGCCCTCCGGAACCAATTTCTTCACATCAGCTGGTACCGCTTTGGAAGTAGCGGTCCTTATGAGCCATTTTCCATAGCTTCCAGCGAGCCCATACCCCGATAGGACTTGAACTTACGACCGTTGAAAATAATCGTATCGCCCGGAGACTCTTCCGTTCCGGCAACCAGCGAACCGATCATCACGCTGTAACCACCGGCAGCCAACGCCTTCACCACATCGCCCGAGTAACGCAAACCGCCATCGGCAATCAAAGGAATACCCGTGCCCTTCAGTGCCTTTGCCACATCATAAACCGCAGACAACTGGGGAACACCCACACCGGCAACTACACGGGTAGTACAGATGGAACCCGGACCAATGCCCACCTTTACTCCATCAGCACCAGCCTCGACCAATGCCTTTGCAGCTTCACCAGTAGCAATATTACCAACAACAATATCAATATGAGGGAAATGCTCTTTGGCTTCTTTCAATTTTTCAATAACCCCTTTGGAATGTCCGTGAGCCGTATCAATGACAATGGCATCCGCCCCTGCATCCACCAAAGCCTGCATACGATCCAATGTATCGACAGTCACCCCCACACCGGCGGCAACACGCAAACGACCTTTGGCGTCCTTTACAAGCCATCGGTTTGTCTTTTTTGCCTTTTGTAATATCCTTATAAGTAATCAAGACCGATCAATTTTTGTCCATTCTACAATCGGAAGTTTCTCAATCTTATGTTTCTGAAGAATTTGAGCAGCAGATTCCATATCCGTCTGGTTGGTAGTTACTAATCTTTCTTTAGTCATCACAAGATCAATATGTTTTTTCCATATCTTTTCAAAAACGAAGGTCACGATTGAGTAACAATGCCTACCAAATATCTTTCATCATCCACCACAGGAATACCGCCGATTTTATATTCAGCCATAATTCCCAAAGCATCGCTAACAGTAGAACCTCTCTTAATAGTAACAGGATCGTAAATCATACCATTTTCAGCACGCTTTACAATAGCAACTTGTCTTGCTTGTTCTTCGATAGACATATTTTTTGTGAATCACACCGATACCACCTTCACGGGCAATGGCAATAGCCATTTTCGCTTCGGTAACCGTATCCATGGCAGCCGTCACAAAAAGGAATTTTTAACTCAATGTTTCTTGAAAACTTTGTCGAGAGATCGACAGTGCGCGGTAAAACTTCAGAATAAGCGGGGATCAACAGTACGTCATCGTAAGTCAACCCATCCATTACAATCTTATCAGCAATAAATGACATAGGGCTATGCGTTTAAAAATTATTGCGTGCAAATATACGGTTTTTATTCAAAACCGCATACCTGCACGCCTATTTTTTTCGATCATCAACTTTTTTTTTTAGTTTGCCATTTCAGAGATGAACTTAATACGTACCAAACGAACTTCTTCTTCAGTGAAGTCATCCCCCAGTTCATCAAGTGCATCATCAATCTTGTCTGTCGTAGACTCCTTAAAATAATCGTAGATGTCAAGCAAATGATCTTCATCCATGATCTCTTCCAAGAAGTAATCAATATTCAGTTTGGTTCCGGAATAGACAATTGCTTCTACTTCATCCAACAGTTCTCCAAATTCAATACCTTTGGATAGAGCAATATCATCTAAGGCTACCTTACGGTCAATAGCCTGAATGATAGACACTTTCATTTTCGACTTATTAGCAACCGTACGTACACGCAAGTCTTCGGGACGTTCTATTTCATTCTCTTCACAGTGACGTTTAATCAGTTTACAGAATTCTTCACCGTAGCGTTTCGCCTTTCCGGCACCTACACCGGGAATATTCTGTAGCTCTTCCAGTGTTACCGGGTAGATAGTAGCCATTGCTTCCAAAGACGGGTCCTGAAAATTACATAAGGAGGAACTTCCAGTTTCTTAGAGAGCTTCTTCCTCAAGTCTTTCAACATTGAATAAAGAAGCAGGGTCTACTGCACAAGAGCCACCGCCGCGTGCCGGTACTTCCTCCTCCACTTCTTCAAAGTCATTATCCTCCGTTATCTTGAATGATTTAGGTTTCTTCAAGAACTTGTGTCCTTCTTCCGTCACTTTCAAAAAGACCGTAATGTTCTACATCTTTGCTCAAATAGCCTGCTATCAGAGCCTGACGGATTACTGCATTCCATGTTTTGTCTTCTTCGCCCATACCTGAGCCAAATACTTCGAGGTCCCTCATGCAAATGAGCCTGTACCTCCGAAGTCTCTACCTTGTAATATGTCAATGATATAATCTGCCTTAAAGTTTTCTTTCACCGCGATAATCGCTTCAATCACGGCACACAATAATTCTTGAGCCTCCACTTGTTTTTTAGGGTTTAAACAGTTGTCACAATTTCCACAATTTTCTTCCGTATATTCTTCACCGAAATAATGTAGTAATGTCTTACGTCGGCATACGGAAGATTCGGCATAAGCAGCGGTTTCCAACAGAAGCTGCTTGCCTATTTCCTGTTCTGCCACAGGTTTTCCCTTGCATGAACTTTTCCAGTTTCTGCAGGTCTTTGTTTGTATAAAAGGTTATGCACTGACCTTCACCGCCATCTCTACCGGCGCGCCCCGTTTCCTGGTAATATCCTTCCAAGCTTTTCGGGATATCGTAGTGAATCACAAACCGCACATCCGGTTTATCAATCCCCATACCGAAAGCGATGGTAGCTACAATGACTTCCACTTTTTCCATCAGGAAATCATCTTGATTCTTCGTTCTCGTCAATGAGTCCATACCCGCATGGTAAGGACGCGCGTTGATACCGTTTGCCTGAAGAATTTCAGCAAGTTCTTCTACTCTCTTCCGGCTAAGGCAGTAAACGATACCCGATTTTTCCGGATTATTCTTGATAAACTTGATAATATCACGGTCAATATTAGCAGTCTTCGCGCGTACCTCATAATACAGGTTCGGACGGTTGAACGATGACTTGAAAACCTGTGCATCCACCATTCCCAGATTCTTCTGGATATCGTGCTGCACCTTTGGCGTTGCCGTTGCAGTAAGTGCTATCAAGGGAGCTTTCCCTATTTCGTTAATGATAGGACGAATCCGCCGATACTCCGGCCGGAAGTCATGCCCCCATTCGGAAATACAATGAGCTTCGTCTACCGCATAGAACGAAATTTTCACCGAACGCAAAAAATCTACATTCTCTTCCTTTGTCAACGACTCAGGAGCCACATATAGCAATTTTGTTTTTCCGGCAAGGATGTCAGACCTGACTTGGTCTATTGCACCTTTATTTAATGAAGAATTTATAAAATGGGCGATGCCATCCTCTTCACTGAAATTACGCATTGCATCCACTTGGTTCTTCATCAACGCAATAAGCGGAGAAATTACAATTGCCGTTCCTTCCATCAAGAGCGAAGGTAACTGATAGCATAAGGATTTCCCGCCACCGGTAGGCATCAGTACAAAGGTGTCTCTACCATCAAGCAAGTTCTGAATGATTGCTTCCTGGTTTCCCTTGAATTTATTAAATCCGAAATACTTCTTCAGTTCATCTGTTAAATTAATCTTCCCTGCCATCTTAACTTAGGTTGTTTTATTCAGTTCATGGTTTAACTTTAAGCAAAGCACTCTATTCCAAGAGAGCCAAACAAAGTTATAAACAACTTCGTAATTACCAAGCAAAATACGACTAATATTTTCAAGAAAAAACAGAAGCCTTCATTTACAGTCGCCTTACTTTTGATTTTAAGCGGTTTGCAGCCTTGCCATATTCGCTTTTTCCAGCTTGCTGCTTCGCGTAATCCAGCGTCACTTCATACTCTTTCTTGCTTCCTGAAGGGATTTCAAACATGACATCCATCATAATCGTTTCCACAATAGAACGCAATCCACGGGCACCCAGCTTATATTCAACCGCCTTATCGACAATATATTCAAAGACAGAATCTTCAAATGTCAACTTGATACCATCCATTTCAAGCAAGTTTAACATACTGTTTGATGATAGAGTTTTTGGGTTCGGTAAGGATAGCACGAAGCGCATCACGATCCAGAGGATTGAGGTAAGTCAATACTGGAAGACGACCGATAATTTCGGGAATCAGTCCGAATGACTTCAAATCCTGGGGAGCAATATACTGCATCATGTTATTCTTATCAATCCTCAGCTGTTTCTGCGAAGCTGTATAGCCTACAACATGCGTATTCAGTCGTTGTGCGATTTTCTTTTTCAATACCATCGAAAGCACCGCCACAAATAAAGAGGATATTCTTGGTATTTACCGGAATCATCTTTTGGTCGGGGTGCTTACGGCCTCCCTGTGGGGGCACATTCACCACCGGAACCTTCGAGCAGTTTCAGTAATCCCTGTTGTACACCTTCACCGCTCACGTCACGAGTGATAGAAGGATTATCTCCTTTGCGGGCGATCTTGTCGATCTCATCAATAAATACAATTCCCTGTTCAGCTTCCGGTACATTATAATCAGCCACCTGAAGCAGACGGGTTAGAATACTTTCAATATCCTCTCCCACATAACCGGCTTCCGTCAGTACCGTAGCATCTACAATCGTAAACGGAACATGAAAGCAACTTGGCAATTGTACGCGCCAGGAGGGTTTTCCGGTTCCGGTACTTCCCACCATGATAATGTTCGATTTTTCAATTTCCACATCATCTCCACTATCCTTTTGGAGCAAACGTTTATAATGGTTATAGACCGATACGGAAAGAAAACGCTTCGCGTCGTCTTGTCCAATTACGTACTGATCGAGGAATTTCTTTATTTCTACCGGTTTGGGCAGTTCTTTTAAATTGAGTTTGGTAGCTCCGACGCCTTTTCTTGCTTTCACCCAGTGCTTCCTGAGTAATCTCATAAGCCTGTGGCACAACTGTCGCAGATATAGCCGTTTACTCCCGTAATCAGGAATCCAACTTCATTCTCCGACCGACCGCAGAAGCTACACTTTTTCTTTGCTTTGAATCAGCCATTTTTATTTCTTAATCAATACTTCATCAATCATACCGTACTCTTTCGCTTCCTGAGCCGTCATCCAGTAATCGCGATCAGAGTCGGCCCATACTTTATCGAAGTCTGTGTGCGAATGATCGGCGATAATCGTATAAAGTTCTTTCTTCAATTTCTGAATCTCACGGGCAGTAATTTCAATATCCGAGGCCTGTCCCTGTGCGCCTCCCATCGGCTGGTGAATCATGACACGCGAGTGAGGCAGTGCAGAACGCTTGCCTTCTTTACCGGCAACCAGCAATACAGCTGCCATAGAAGCCGCCATACCTGTACAAATCGTAGCCACATCACTCGAGATAAACTGCATCGTATCGTAAATGCCCAGTCCGGCATACACACTTCCACCCGGAGAGTTGATATAGATAGAAATATCCTTGCCCGGGTCTACAGAGTCCAGATAGAGCAACTGTGCCTGAAGCGTATTAGCAGTATAATCGTCTACTTGTGTACCCAGAAAATAATGCGGTCCATCATCAAGCGGGAGAATACATCGAGCTGAGTTACATTCAGCTGTCTCTCTTCGAGAATATAAGGGATTCAAATACCCGGCTTGCGATTTAATCACATCGTCCAGCACCATGCCATTCATTCCTAAATGCTTGGTTGCGTATTTTCTAAAATCATCCATGTTATGGTTCCTTTCTAATTAAATTTATAATAAACGTAAGTGCAAAGAAACGAAAAAGAATACAGAGACAAAAAAAACACAGAGTTATAATTTTATAAAAACTCTGTGTTTCTGTGACTTTATATTCTGTTCAGCCGAACGTTTATTCAAACATCTTATTGAATTCCTCGATAGAAACGTTCTTGTTCTCCAAAGTAACCTGTGCCTTCAAGGCAGCAGCCAACTTCACTTCTACAACACGACTCACCAGATTGTTGATAGTTTCTTTCTTCTTCAACATTTCCTGTGCATAGTTGTCAAGTACATCATCAGGAATAGAAAGCATACCATATTGAGCAAACTGTGCCTTTGTTGTATCTCTTTGCCATTTTCAGCACATCTTCCTGTTCTACCTTGATATTGTTTGCTTCTACCAGCTGTTCTTTAATCAGGTGCCAAGTCAGTTCTTCAATACTCTTATCATAGTTTTCAGCAACATATTCTTCGCCCTTTTTCTTCGTTGTTCAGCAACATAATACGTTTCAGCAGTGCATCCGGGAATTCCAGTTTACCTACTTTTATCCATCAATACCTTGCGAACATCAATCAAGAACTTTATAATCGCTGTCTGCAACAAATCTTGCAGCAATTTCTTCTTTGATCTTAGCGCGGAATTCTTCTTCAGTCTTCACAACGCCCTTCACCGAATGCCTGATCGAACACTTCCTGAGTCAGTTCGCCCGGAACAAAACGAGTGATTTCTTCTACCTGAAAGCTAAAGTTAGACTTAACATCCTTAGCGATTTCCTTTTGTCGATTTTCAATAAAGAACCCAACTCAGCAGCGTGACCGTCATAAGCCACATTCGGGTTGAACACCAGCACATCGTTTACCTTCGCATTAGCAAAGATAGCTTTCTGGTCGTCATTCTTCATATAAGAAGGCATCAAAACAGCACCTTCTACCTGAATACCGCCTTCTTTCGTGTTACCTTCTTCGTCCAACTGAGCCAACAGGCCTTTCAGCATATCATTATCTTCGTAAGCATCTACTTTATCGTATTTGCCGGTGCGTTGAGTATACATCTTCACCTGATTGTCGATCATCTCGTCAGATACCTCAATCGTATAATAATCGACTTTATCTTTAGTGCTTACTTCCGCTTTAAATTCGGGTGCCAAAGCAATATCGAACACGAAATCAAATTCATCCATTGTATCGAAGTCGATATTCTGCTGTTTTTTTTTCTTCGTTAGGCAACGGTTCGCCCAACATATTCACCTTATTTTCTTTAATATAATTGTAAACAGCTTCTTGCAGTACGTCTTAGTCACTTCCTCTGCAATCACTGACTTTACCATACATCTTCTTAATCAGGACTCATCGGAACCATTCCTTTACGGAATCCCGGCATCTGCGCCTTCTGGCGGAGTGATTTCAACGATTTGTCTACTTTCTCCTGATAATCGGCTTTCTCAAAAAGTACAGTAAGCTCTGCGCTTACTTTGTCAATGTTTTGTAATGAAACGTTCATTCTGACAATTATTTATTTGATTTATACTTTGTTCTATACTCAAAGAGGGTGCAAAATTAGTGCTAATCTTTCAATTTTCAAAAGACATTGCAGATTTATTTCAGTAATGTAACATATAAACAAATGAAAAAAATCCTTGTGAAAGAACACGCTGTACAGTTCTCCGTTTTTTTTTTTTGTCTTTCTGCAAATAAAATCTCTAAAAAAGATGGTCAATCCAAAAATTATTCTTTTCTTTGCTGCGGATTGATGGACCATTAGTTTCTCGATTTGTATTACAAGGTTTTTACTTCCGTTGAAAAACGCATTTGTAAACTCTCTGTCGTTTTAATCCTTTTATTAGTAACCATCTATCCAGAGAGTTTTATTCATTTATTTATTTTTTATCATTTTCATTATGAACATTTATGTTGGAAACCTTAACTACCGCGTTAAGGAAGGAGATCTGCAACAAGTGATGGAAGATTACGGAGCAGTATCATCAGTTAAAGTTGTTATGGACCGTGAAACCGGTAGATCCAAAGGATTCGCTTTCATCGAAATGGAAGACGATGCTGCCGCTGCCAAGGCTATTGCAGAATTGAACGGAGCCGAGTACATGGGCCGTACCATGGTAGTTAAAGAAGCTAGACCTAGAGCTTAATTGCCGACGCTAATATAGCTAAGAAAAAAAGAAACTTCTGCCACTCGATGACAGAAGTTTTTTTATAGCCTAATTTCCAACTATATCCGGTCTCAGCCCTCCATACTTTGTACTTCAAGGTCTTTCACCTTGCGAAGTAAATCCGAAGCAAAGATAAAGTTATTCAGACGTTCGTTGGTAGAAGTGAATATATCGTCTTTAGTTCCTTCCCATTCTTTATGTCCTTCATAAATATAAATCACCTTTTCACCGATTCCCAATACAGAATTCATATCATGTGTATTAATAATGGTAGTCATGTTATATTCCTGGGTAATATCGTGAATCAGATCGTCAATCACTAACGAGGTTTTCGGGTCTAGTCCCGAGTTCGGCTCGTCACAGAACAGGTATTGCGGATTCAAAGCAATAGCACGAGCAATAGCTACACGTTTCTGCATACCGCCACTGATTTCTCCGGGAAACTTATCTTTTGCCTCGGTCAGGTTGACACGGTCCAAGCAGAACATGGCCCGCTTAGTACGTTCGCGTAAGGTGTCATTACTGAACATATTCAACGGGAACATCACATTATCCAGCACCGACATCGAATCGAAAAGTGCGGCACTCTGGAAAATCATTCCCATCTCCTTACGAAGCATCTTCTTCTCCTTCTTCCCCATCATCACGAGATTTCGACCGTCATACAGAACTTCACCCTTCTCCGGAGTAAGCAGCCCCACGATACATTTCATCAATACCGTCTTGCCGGAACCACTCTGACCGATAATAAGGTTTGTCTTCCCATTCTCAAAGGTCGCATTGATATCACTCAATACCGTCTTATCGTCAAACGATTTATAAAGTCCTTTAACCTCAATCATCCCATCAAAAGTTTAGTTAATATCAAATCCGCAAACAGAATCAAAACACTACTGGACACTACGGAATCCGTGGAAGCCTTTCCCACAGCAATAGAGCCGCCTTCCACCGTATATCCGAAAAAGGCGGATACACTTGCAATAATAAAGGCAAAGAAAAGAGATTTGATAATACCTGCCCAGATAAACCATTCATTAAACATATACTGCAAACCATATTCAAGATCGACAGCATTCATGACTCCGGCAAACCAACAAGTACAAAAGGCCCCTATTATACCGGCAAAGATACTGAATGTCACCAATATAGGAATCACGGTCACCATAGCCGCAATCTTAGGCAGTATCAGATAGTTGGCAGAATTAACTCCCATAATTTCAAGCGCATCAATCTGCTGCGTCACCCGCATCGTTCCCAACTCCGAAGCAATGTTCGACCCCACTTTCCCCGCAAGAATCAGACACATAATAGAAGAAGAAAACTCCAGTAACATAATTTCGCGGGTCACATATCCCACCGTCCAGCGGGGCATCCACGGACTTTCAATATTCAACTTAATCTGAATGGTAATAACCGCGCCGATGAAAAACGAAATCAACAACACGATTCCGATGGAGTTCACACCTAGCTGCTCCAACTCGTTAAGGTATTGCCGGAAAAACATCCGCATACGTTCCGGGCGGGAAAAAGTCCGTCCCATCAGCATGAAATATCTTCCGACGGTTCTCAATGCTTTTATCATAACTCACACTATTTGTCTGCAAATGTACATTATTTCGGCTTATTTTTACTACATTTGCCGCAAAATAACTAGAATATGGAAGAAAGCAAGATGGTGCTCCGCACGGAAGACTTGGTTAAGAAGTACGGTAAACGAACCGTTGTAAGCCATGTTTCCATTGATGTGAAGCAAGGTGAGATTGTGGGTTTGCTGGGGCCGAACGGTGCCGGTAAGACGACTTCATTCTATATGACCGTGGGGTTGATTACCCCCAACGAAGGACGCATTTTCCTCGACGATTTGGAGATTACCAAATATCCTGTTTACAAACGGGCACAAACCGGTATCGGCTACCTCGCTCAAGAGGCTTCCGTATTCCGTCAGATGAGTGTGGAAGATAATATCGCTTCCGTTCTGGAAATGACTAACAAACCTAAAGAATATCAGAAGGAAAAACTTGAAAGCCTGATTGCAGAATTTCGCCTGCAAAAAGTACGCAAAAACAAAGGTAACCAACTATCCGGAGGTGAACGCCGCCGCACGGAAATCGCCCGTTGCCTTGCTATCGACCCGAAATTCATCATGCTCGACGAACCTTTTGCCGGTGTCGACCCGATCGCGGTAGAAGATATCCAGCAAATTGTATGGAAGCTAAAGGATAAAAATATCGGCATCCTGATTACCGACCACAATGTACAGGAAACATTGAGCATTACCGACCGTGCCTACCTGTTGTTCGAAGGCAAGATTTTGTTCCAAGGCACACCGGAAGAACTGTCTGAGAATCAGATTGTACGTGAAAAGTATTTAAGTAACAGCTTTGTATTGCGCCGTAAAGATTTCCAATTGGAGAAATAAGAATGACTGAAGATTCACCTCTAACAATAAAGAAAAACACCCGAAAACATAATGTTTTCGGGTGTTTTTCTTTATTGTTGTTTATTTCTGTCGAATATAAATATTAACCGGAGTACCTGTCAGATTCCATTTCTCACGCATCTTATTTTCGAGGAAACGTTTGTATGGCTCTTTCACATACTGCGGTAAGTTGGCGAAATAGACAAAAGAAGGCACCTGGGTATTCGGCAACTGTGTGATATATTTAATTTTGATATACTTACCTTTATTTGAAGGAGGGCGGATAAGCCTCGATCAACGGAAGCATTTCTTCATTCAAACGTGCGGTCGGGATTTTTGTCGTCCGGTTCTCATACACACTACGTGCTTCTTCAAGCACTTTCAGAATACGTTGTTTGGTCAATGCAGAAGCAAAGATGATCGGGAAATCGACAAAGGGAGCAAAACGCGAGCGAACAGCTTCTTCAAACGCTTTCTGCACTTTCACAGATTTATCTTCCACCAAATCCCACTTATTTATAACAACTACCAGACCTTTCTGATTCTTCTGAATCAGGGAGAAGATATTCAGGTCCTGACTTTCGATTCCTCTCGTGGCATCCAGCATCAGAATACATACATCCGAACCTTCAATGGCACGAATCGAACGGATCACAGAGTAGTATTCCAAATCCTCATTCACCTTATTCTTCTTACGGATACCGGCAGTATCCACCAGATAAAAATCAAAACCGAATTTCTTGTAGCGAGTATAGATAGAGTCGCGGGTAGTTCCGGCAATCTCTGTCACGATATTACGTTCTTCCCCAATAAATGCATTTACAATGGAAGACTTTCCGGCGTTCGGACGTCCTACCACAGCAAAACGGGGAATATCATCATCCAGGATTTCCGAGGATTCCTTCTTGAAATTGCTGACAATCAAGTCCATCAAATCACCCGTACCACTTCCTGTCATGGCAGAAACGCAATACGGATCGCCCAATCCCAGTTTATAGAATTCGGGAGCGTTATATTGCAAATCGTGATTATCCGTTTTATTGGCAACTACAATCACCGGACTATTAGCGCGACGCAGAATAGCAGCTACCTGCATATCCAAGTCAGTCACTCCATTCATCACATCCACCACAAACAGAATCACATCCGCCTCGTCCACAGCCAGCAACACCTGCTTTCTGATCTCTTCTTCAAAAATATCGTCCGAGTTTACCACCCATCCTCCGGTATCCACCACAGAGAACTCACGGCCCAGCCACTCAGACTTGCCATACTGCCTGTCGCGGGTTGTACCCGCTTCTTCATTCACAATAGCCCGACGAGTCTTCGTCAGACGGTTAAATAAGGTAGACTTGCCCACATTCGGGCGTCCTACAATTGCAACTAAATTACCCATAGTTCAATACCTTGTTTTTCACGACTATCACAGTCGCATGAATACTCTTAATCTAACTGATAACCAAAATTGCGGAGTTCCTTATCCGAACTACGCCAATCCTTATCCACTTTCACATACGTTTCGAGGATAAATAGTCTTTCCAAAGAAACGTTCCAGTTCACGGCGAGCGCTTCAGTAGCCACCTTCTTCAGCGCCTTTCCCTGTTTGCCGATAATGATTCCTTTCTGCGAATCACGTTCCACGTTAATCACCGCCCGAATATGAATCTTCTTCGGTTCTTCCTTAAACTCTTCCACGACAACCTCCACCGAATAGGGAATCTCTTTATCGTAGTAGAGCAGAATCTTTTCCCGGATAATCTCATTCACGAAGAAACGGGCAGGCTTATCCGTCCACTGATCCTTTCCAAAATAAGGAGGTGAATCGGGCAACAGTTCCTTAATCCGCTTCATCACATAGTCTACATTGAACTTGGAGGTAGCCGAAATCGGAATAATTTCGGCTTGGGGAAGCAACTCTTTCCATTCCTCCACCAGCTTACCAGCTTTTCCTGATCTGTAAGATCTATCTTATTGATGAGCAGCAGAACAGGCACCGTCATCTGACGCACCTTTTCCATAAACTCATTATTCTTATCCGGTGTCTCTACCACATCCGTTACATAAAGCAAGATATCCGCATCCGTCAATGCCGAAGTAGAAAAATTCAGCATCGACTCCTGTAGCTTGTAATTAGGCTTCAATACTCCCGGAGTATCAGAAAAAACAATCTGCATCTCATCCGTATTATAGATCCCCATAATCCGGTGACGAGTAGTCTGCGCCTTGAAAGTAGCAATCGAAATACGCTCACCTACCAAAGCATTCATCAATGTCGACTTTCCGACATTCGGGTTCCCTACGATGTTCACAAAACCTGCTTTATGCATTTCTCTTTATTTTATTGGTTGAGACAAAAAAACGCATCGAATCGAAATAAGATGCGTTTTTTGTGTTATAGTTCAGTAACTTACGTTACGATTCCTTTTTTCCGTCATAACCCCACTTCACGTAAACTGCGCCCCATGTAAATCCGGCACCGAATGCAGTGAAAATGATGTTATCGCCTTTCTTGAGTTTATCTCATAATCCCAGATACACAGAGGAAGTGTAGCGGCACTCGTGTTACCGTAATGCTCAATATTTACCAACACTTTATCCATCGGCACATCCATACGGTGAGCCACAGCCTCGATAATCCGGACATTCGCCTGATGCGGAACAATCCAGTTGATACTGTCTTTCGTCAGACCGTTCTTTTCTGCGATAGCAGCAGAGACATCCGACATGTTGGATACAGCATACTTAAATACTGTTCTTCCTTCCTGGTGCAAATAGTGCATTTTGTTGTCTACTGTGAAATAAGACGGAGGACAAACCGAACCACCAGCTTTCATGTGGAGGAAAGGCAAACCTTTGCCATCTGTTCTCAGTATCGAATCCATGATTCCGTAATCTTCCGTAGTGGGCTCCACCATAAAGGCAGCAGCACCATCACCGAAAATAGGGCATGTAGCACGATCTGTATAGTTAACCATTGACGACATCTTATCGGCACCGACAATGATAATTTTCTTATATCTTCCCGAACGAATGAAATTCGCAGCAGTTTCCATCAGATACAGAAAGCCACTACAAGCAGCTTGCAAGTCGAAAGCAAACGCATTCTTTAGTCCGAGTTTATCACAAAGAATAGAAGCTGTAGAAGGGAAGTGATAGTCAGGAGTAGTGGTAGCAACAACAACCAAATCGATATCATCAGGATTAGCACCAGTCTTCTTCATCAACTGCTTGGCGGCTTGCGAGCCATGTATGAGCTACCTAATCCTTCCTCATTCAGAATATGTCTTTCCTTTACTCCGATACGAGTCATAATCCATTCGTCGTTGGTATCCACCATTTTAGATATCTCGTCGTTAGTCAAGATATAATCGGGTACGTACCCGCCGACTCCTGTGATTACTGCATTTATTTTTTCCATCAAACCTATTTTAAATTAGCAATACTATAATACTTAAAGCAGCCGGAGAGCTTTACCCTCAGGCTGTTTTCAGTATAACTGTACTAATTATACAGCTGCTTCTTTCTCAATAGCGAGCTTACCTCTGTAATAGCCGCAAGCACCACACACTGTGTGATATACGTGCCATTCACCGCAATTCGGACAAATAGCCAATGTAGGAGCTACTGCCTTATCGTGAGTTCTTCTCTTCGCTGTCTCGTACTTGATTGTCTTCTCTTAGGATGTGCCATTTTCTTAAAACTTTAATTATTATCTAATATTTTTTTTAATTCATTCCAGCGGGGATCAATTTGTTCCTCCACTTCTTCCTCAATTACGATGTCATCTCCACCTGTGTCGAAAGTATCATCGCTATCCTCGTTCGCATTTGTTTTCAAATGCTTGCTCAATTTACCAGTTACCGCTTTATTGCACTTACCGGGAGCGTGTACATGCTTCATGGGTACAGAGAGCGCAACAAACTCATACATGAACCATGCAACGTTGATTTCCCCTTCTTCCTCGGGAATCACAATCAGGTTCTCACCTTCCTCTGCATATTCATGTCCAAACTTTACCATCAGTTTATCAGAAGAACTGATAGGTAGCTCCATATCATCCAGACAACGATCACACGGTACTGATACCATTCCCTCAGTCTGAAAGCTCAATTCGAAAGCACGAGAGGTTCTTTTTACAGTCAATGTAACATTCACTTTCCTTTCTGAACTTCAGGACCATCAATGTGGGCGAAGTAAAGGTTATCCAATACAAACTCATACTTAGCAGAGTCTGCCTGCATTCCTTTCAGATCAATTTTGTATTTATCAAACTTTCCCAAAGCTTCTCTCTTTTTTAAATCGTTAGCTTACAATTCGGGCGACAAAGATACAAATAAATATCCTCATAACATACAAATTACCAGTAAATATTCACTTTTTTAATAGGTATTATGAGGATTGTTGCTGTTAAAAAGGGCGGTATATACCAACAGTAAAAAACAGAAAGCCTCGCCCGTCCAATAGACAAGCGAGGCTTCTTAAAAACGGCGGCTACCTACTCTCCCACTGTTACGCAGTACCATCGGCGTGACGAGGCTTAACTTCTCTGTTCGGAATGGGAAGAGGTGGAACCCTCGTGCTATAACCACCTGAAGGAATTCAATAAGGTTATGACATGATGAAAAGTAAAATTTCAAAGTAAGATTCAAGTTGACATTTAGACAAGCTAAACGTATATACCAACCGTACATGTCCGAAAGAAAGTGAACGGGCAATTAGTAATGCTCGGCTATGATGTTACCACCTTTACACCTGCATCCTATCAACGTCATCGTCTTTAACGACCCTAAGAAATCTAATCTTGTGGCTGGCTTCGTACTTAGATGCTTTCAGCACTTATCCAATCCCGACTTAGATACCCAGCAATGCACCTGGCGGCACAACTGGTAAACCAGCGGTCAGTCCAACACGGTCCTCTCGTACTAGTGTCAGAGCCACGCAAATTTCATACGCCCACGATAGATAGAGACCGAACTGTCTCACGACGTTCTGAACCCAGCTCGCGTGCCACTTTAATGGGCGAACAGCCCAACCCTTGGGACCTTCTCCAGCCCCAGGATGTGACGAGCCGACATCGAGGTGCCAAACCCCTCCGTCGATATGAGCTCTTGGGAGGGATCAGCCTGTTATCCCCGGAGTACCTTTTTATCCTTTTGAGCGATGTCCCTTCCATACGGAAACACCGGATCACTATGCTCTAGTTTCCTACCTGATCGACTTGTCTGTCTCCCCCAGTCAAGCGCCCTTATGCCATTACACTCTACGGACGGTTACCAATCGTCCTGAGGGCACCTTTAGAAGCCTCCGTTACACTTTTGGAGGCGACCACCCCAGTCAAACTACCCACCAAACAGTGTCCTCGTATCTACGAGTTAGAACTCAAATAATCAAAGGGCCGTATTTCAACAGCGACTCCACAAATACTGGCGTACCTGCTTCGAAGTCTCCGGCCTATCCTACACATCAATTACCCAAATTCAATGTTAAGCTATAGTAAAGGTTCACGGGGTCTTTTCGTCCCATCGCGGGTAATCGGCATCTTCACCGATACTACAATTTCACTGAGCTCACGGTTGAGACAGTGTCCAGATCATTACACCATTCGTGCAGGTCGGAACTTACCCGACAAGGAATTTCGCTACCTTAGGACCGTTATAGTTACGGCCGCCGTTTACTGGGGCTTCAATTCAATGCTTCTCTTGCGATGACATCTCCTCTTAACCTTCCAGCACCGGGCAGGTGTCAGGCTGTATACATTATCTTTCAATTTAGCACAGCCCTGTGTTTTTGTTAAACAGTTGCCTGGACCTATTCTCTGCGCCCAACTCTCGTTGGGACCCTTTATCCCGAAGTTACAGGGTCAATTTGCCTAGTTCCTTAACCGTGAATCACTCAAGCGCCTTAGTATATTCAACCCGACTACGTGTGTCCGTTTGCGGTACGGGTACCTTAAAGATTAAGTTTAGCGGATTTTCTTGGGAGTATGCTTACACGCACTATTACCTTATTCCGAAGAATTTGGTATACTATCAGGTTCGACTCTTATCCTGGATTTGCCTGGGATAATCAACATCTACACCCTTCAACGGACTATTCCGTCAGTCCGCGGCGCTGTCACGCCTCCGTCTCCACGTCACTCCTTAAGGTAGTACAGGAATATTAACCTGTTCTGCCATCGGCCTCACCGTTCGGCTGAGCCTTAGGACCCGACTAACCCTGATCCGATTAGCGTTGATCAGGAAACCTTAGTCTTTCGGCGAGGGGGTTTCTCACCCCCTTTATCGTTACTTATACCTACATTTGCTTTTCCACACGCTCCAGCAAAGCTCACGCTTCACCTTCGACGCAGAGTGGAATGCTCCCCTACCGATCCTTACTGATCCCATAGCTTCGGTAAATTGCTTGATGCCCGATTATTATCCACGCCAAACTCCTCGACTAGTGAGCTGTTACGCACTCTTTAAATGAATGGCTGCTTCCAAGCCAACATCCTAGCTGTCTTAGCAATCTGACTTCGTTAGTTCAACTTAGCAATTATTTCGGGACCTTAGCTGATGGTCCGGATTCTTCTCCTTTAGGACATGGACCTTAGCACCCATGCCCTCACTCCTGGGATCGAACTACTGCGCATTCGGAGTTTATCAAGAGAGGCTTGATAGGCGGTGAAGCCCTCGGATCTTATCAGTCGCTCTACCTCACAGTAGTAACTCACAAGGCTGCACCTAAATGCATTTCGGGGAGTACGAGCTATCTCCAAGTTTGATTAGCCTTTCACCCCCACCCTCAGTTCATCCGGAAGCTTTTCAACGCTTATCGGTTCGGTCCTCCAGTTAGTGTTACCTAACCTTCAACCTGACCAAGGGTAGATCACTTGGTTTCGCGTCTACTCCTTCCGACTCGACGCCCTGTTAGACTCGCTTTCGCTTCGGCTGCGCATCTCAAGATGCTTAACCTTGCCGGAAAAAGTAACTCGTAGGTTCATTATGCAAAAGGCACGCCGTCACAACTGACGCAGCTCCGACCGCTTGTAGGCGCACGGTTTCAGGGACTATTTCACTCTTCTATTCGAAGTGCTTTTCACCTTTCCTTCACAGTACTGGTTCGCTATCGGTCTCTCGGGAGTATTTAGCCTTACCGGATGGTCCCGGCAGATTCACGCAAGATTCCTCGTGTCCCGCGCTACTCAGGATACCACTACGCTTAATCTGACTTCATATACAGGACTATCACCGTCTATGGTTTCATTTTCCAAAGAATTCTTCGCACTAAATGTTCTTGCGATATCGTGGTCCTACAACCCCAATATTGCCGTAACAACATTGGTTTGGGCTAATCCCCGTTCGCTCGCCACTACTTGGGGAATCATTATTATTTTCTTTTCCTGCAGGTACTAAGATGTTTCAGTTCCCTGCGTTAGCTTCCATCAAGGATGGATGACATTCCTTCAGAATGCCGGGTTGTCCCATTCGGAAATCTCTGGATCAAAGGTTATTTGCACCTACCCGAGAGCTTATCGCAGCTTATCACGTCCTTCATCGCCTCCGAGAGCCAAGGCATCCGCCATGCGCCCTTGCTTACTTTCTTTCAAACGTTTTATTCTCGTACTGGTATTGGTAGTGGAATTGCTTCCGGCTGTCAATATTGCATATTCTCGAACACGTACGGTTTGATATATACTTTTAGCTCTTACTTTTAATTTTACTTTTTGTACATCATGTCAAAGATCGTTTCTCTTTTCAGAGAGAGTGGAGAATAACGGATTCGAACCGTTGACCCTCTGCGTGCAAGGCAGATGCTCTAGCCAGCTGAGCTAATCCCCCAAGAGGTTATTCAAGAAAGGACGTTTTTTAGCTTTTTAGCTTTCACTGCTGTTCCTTCGTTCTTGAGCTTGGTAGTCCCAGGCAGAGTTGAACTGCCGACCTCTACATTATCAGTGTAGCGCTCTAACCAACTGAGCTATAGGACTAGTTCAACCTTGTCTACCTTTCGTCTAGACTCGGCTTCTTTTTTCTCTTGTTTATCTCTATCTATACTTCTATAGATGGTTGATCTATATGTTATAAATAAACAAGTACCAGTAGTACAATAAACAGAACCTTTAAAGTCTCTTTTTTAAGTGGCTGCCACGTTTTGTGACAGTTACGACATCGCTCCAGAAAGGAGGTGTTCCAGCCGCACCTTCCGGTACGGCTACCTTGTTACGACTTAGCCCCAATCACCAGTTTTACCCTAGGACGCTCCTTGCGGTTACGTACTTCAGGTACCCCCGGCTTTCATGGCTTGACGGGCGGTGTGTACAAGGCCCGGGAACGTATTCACCGCGCCATGGCTGATGCGCGATTACTAGCGAATCCAGCTTCACGAAGTCGGGTTGCAGACTTCGATCCGAACTGAGAGAGGTTTTTGGGATTAGCATCCTGTCACCAGGTAGCTGCCTTCTGTACCCCCCATTGTAACACGTGTGTAGCCCCGGACGTAAGGGCCGTGCTGATTTGACGTCATCCCCACCTTCCTCACATCTTACGACGGCAGTCTCTCTAGAGTCCTCAGCATGACCTGTTAGTAACTAAAGATAAGGGTTGCGCTCGTTATGGCACTTAAGCCGACACCTCACGGCACGAGCTGACGACAACCATGCAGCACCTTCACAACAAGCCTTACGGCTATACTGTTTCCAATATATTCTGTTGCAATTTAAGCCCGGGTAAGGTTCCTCGCGTATCATCGAATTAAACCACATGTTCCTCCGCTTGTGCGGGCCCCCGTCAATTCCTTTGAGTTTCACCGTTGCCGTCGTACTCCCCCAGGTGGAATACTTAATGCTTTCGCTTGGCCGCTTACTGTATATCGCAAACAGCGAGTATTCATCGTTTACTGTGTGGACTACCAGGGTATCTAATCCTGTTTGATACCCACACTTTCGAGCATCAGTGTCAGTAACAGTCTAGTGAGCTGCCTTCGCAATCGGAGTTCTTCGTGATATCTAAGCATTTCACCGCTACACCACGAATTCCGCCCACCTCTACTGTACTCAAGACTGCCAGTTTCAACTGCAATTTTACGGTTGAGCCGCAAACTTTCACAACTGACTTAACAATCCACCTACGCTCCCTTTAAACCCAATAAATCCGGATAACGCTCGGATCCTCCGTATTACCGCGGCTGCTGGCACGGAGTTAGCCGATCCTTATTCATATGGTACATACAAAATGCCACACGTGGCAAACTTTATTCCCATATAAAAGAAGTTTACGACCCATAGAGCCTTCATCCTTCACGCTACTTGGCTGGTTCAGGCTCTCGCCCATTGACCAATATTCCTCACTGCTGCCTCCCGTAGGAGTTTGGACCGTGTCTCAGTTCCAATGTGGGGGACCTTCCTCTCAGAACCCCTATCCATCGTAGTCTTGGTGGGCCGTTACCCCGCCAACAAACTAATGGAACGCATGCCCATCGATAACCGAAATTCTTTAATAAAAATATCATGCGATATTCGTATGCTATCCGGTATTAATCTTTCTTTCGAAAGGCTATTCCGGAGTTATCGGCAGGTTGGATACGTGTTACTCACCGTGCGCCGGTCGCCATCTTCAGTTTGCAAGCAAACTAAAATGCTGCCCCTCGACTTGCATGTGTTAAGCCTGTAGCTAGCGTTTCATCCTGAGCCAGGATCAAACTCTTCATTGTAAAAGTATTTTTTATCATCGGTTAAGATGATCTTTTTGCTCTGTTCAGGACGCCGTAAATTTATTGACCTTATTCAAATACCTATTAGTCTTAACTGTATCGCTACTGAATAAGACAAGTATTGACGGTTCTATTTTTTTACTTGTACTACTTGTATTGTTTATCAATATTTCAAAGAACTAACGTGGCTTCCGCCGCGCCTGCTTTTTTGCGAAAGCGGATGCAAAGATAAGGACTTTTTCAGATAACCTCCAAACTTTTTTCAAAGTTTTTTTGTTTTTATTTTCTGTGGCCTTCATCTTATAGCAGAATGTCAATCATTAGGCTCTGTCTCTCTAGCAAAGCGGGTGCAAAAGTAGACAACTTATCTATAACATCCAAATATATCTGACTATTTTTTCTAATTATTTTTAGATATCCGCCCTAACTTACTGAATCATAACGATGTTGTAGAACATATTTTTCTTCATATATGTTACATCTATATGAAAACAGGCCGGAAATGGTACATTATTATATTACATACGCGCGTGTAGAGCAAATAACAAAAAGATATTCGCAAAGAGAGGGTAAAAAGAGAAGTACTCTTAAAGAAACAAACTAAAAAATAGATTTCTACAGGACAAGAACACATAAAAAAGTGAGAATAGCTATCTGTTATCACTCTACTTTAGTTTATAATTCGCTCCTACTAATCAATAAATAAATTACTATCCTAATTTCAGCATACAGGTATCTTTCTTTATAAGATATGCCACTTCATAGGCTTTCTTCTTATGTTCAATATCCATTTGCTTAGTAGTTGGCAAGGGCTCACTGCAGTGAACAAATAAGCTATCAGATGTAAACAAATAAGCTAACGATAGTAAACAAATTCGTTCACTGCAGTGAGCCGTTAAAAGACATTAGGGCTTATCAGAAGAATCACGAGGGATAAACATCTATTATATAAGGCATTGACGTCTATTGTATAGGAGAGTATAAGATAAAAGCGAATAGACAAGACACTTATTATAAACTGTTTAAGATAGAATCAGGACAAAGACAGGGTGAGGGTAAAAAGTTACCCTCACCCTACTACCGCACTTACCCTCACACGTTGTAACCACGATGAATAAAGGAATTGAGCGAAGGTGTGAGGATGTGAGGGTAAAAGTGATACAAAAATTTAGTTGAAATGAAATATTAAAAGCATCCATGTTCTATTAAAAAAGAAGGAGCTGCACAGTGCAATGCATTCTTTCTGTTAAAACCTCCGGGATACTCAAACAAAAAGAACCTCCGTCTGTTACATTAGCGATTTAAACATAGTAACCTAAACTTTAAAATTATGGCTAGAGAAAGTGTAAAAATCCTACAAGGTAAATTGGATGTAGAAAGTTTGATTTCACAGTTGAACGCAGCATTAGCTGAGGAATGGTTAGCATATTACCAATATTGGGTAGGTGCATTAGTAGTGGAAGGCGCTATGCGTGCCGATGTACAAGGTGAGTTCGAGGAACATGCCGAGGAGGAACGCCGCCATGCACAACTACTCGCCAACCGTATCATCGAGTTAGAAGGAGTTCCGGTACTTGATCCGAAACAATGGTTCGAACTGGCAAGATGCAAATATGATGCTCCGCAAGGCTTGATTCAGTCAGTTTGCTGAAGGATAATGTTGCTTCCGAACGCTGTGCCATTCTCCGTTATCAGGAAATTGCCGACTTTACTAACGGGAAAGATTTCACCACTTGTGATATCGCCAAACATATTCTTGCCGAAGAGGAAGAACATGAACAAGATTTACAAGATTATCTGACTGACATTGCCAGAATGAAGAAATCATTTCTCGAAAAGTAAATTCTAATTTAATAATGATTAGGTGAGAGAGGGTGCATCCGAAATACAGGATATGCCCTCTTTTTATGTAATAGTGCGATAAAAACCAAACTATTTTCAAACAAATCAAGAAGAAATCTTTCTTTTTTCGTATTTTTGTCCCAATATGCATGTTTAATCCAAGTAGATAACAACATCAACGAAAAAGAATGAGAGTAATTGATTTAATACATAACAGTAAAGACAGCTTTCTCTTTCGAAATTCTCCCTCCTTTGAAGGGAACCGGAATCGAAAAAGCTCTATCAGACAATCGACACTCTTCGAGAATTTGATCCGAAATATATCAATATCACCACGCATCGCAGCGAATATGTCTACAAAGATCTCGGCAACGGGCTCTTTCAGAGAAACCGCCTGAGAAGGCGTCCGGGAACAGTCGCTGTGGCGGCAGCCATTCAGAATAAATATAATATTACTGTGGTTCCTCATATCCTGTAGCGGTTTTCCCGCGTAGGAGACAGAATATGTACTGCTCGATTTGCAATTTCTGAATATAACAGATTTGCTGGTACTCCGTGGAGACAAGGCTAAACATGAATCGGTATTTACTCCCGAAGGAGACGGATACCATCATGCGATCGAACTGCAGGAGCAGATTAATAATTTCAATAAGGGAATCTTCGTCGACGGTTCGGAAATGAAAGTCACCGCCAGTCCTTTCTCGTATGGTGTGGCGTGTTATCCGGAAAAGCATGAAGAATCTCCTCAACATAGAGACAGATCTTTACTGGCTGAAAAAGAAGGTAGAAACTGGTGCAGAGTATGCTGTGACACAATTATTCTACGATAATAAGAAATATTTCGATTTTGTGGAGCAGGCTAAGGCAGCAGGTATCAACATTCCTATCATTCCGGGAATCAAGCCTTTCAAGAAAATCTCCCAACTAAGCATGATCCCCCAAAACATTCAAAGGTGGATTTACCGGAAGATCTGGTGAAAGAAGCATTGAAATGCAAGAATGATGCGGAAGCCGAACAGGTGGGTGTTGAATGGTGCGTGGCTCAATGCAAGGAGTTGATGGAACACGGAGTTCCGAGCATCCATTTCTATTCTATCGGACAGCAGTAGACAGTATCAAAGGAAATAGCCAAAATCATTTATTGATATGTTTTTTAGAGACGTAATCGGACAAGAAGAAATCAAAGCAACGACTCATTCAGGAAGTGAACGAGGGGCGTATTCCATGCCCAACTCATTTGCGGTCCCGAGGGAGTTGGTAAAATGCCATTGGCTATCGCATACGCACGCTACATCAGTTGCACCAATCGGGGCGAGGAAGATGCTTGCGGTGTCTGTCCGTCTTGTGTGAAATTCAATAAGCTGGTACACCCGGATGTACATTTCGTATTCCCCCATCGTGAAAAGTGCGAAAAAGGAAAGAAAGAAGTGTGCGATGATTATATTGCCGATTGGCGGCTATTCGTTATTAACAATCCTTATTTTAACCTCAACCATTGGTTGGGTGAAATGGACGCGGAGAACTCGCAAGCGCTGATTTATGCCAAAGAGAGCGATGAGATCCTGAAGAAGCTCAGTCTGAAATCCAGTGAAGGTGGATTTAAGATTACGATTGTATGGTTGCCGGAGAAAATGCACCCGGTATGCGCCAATAAGTTGCTGAAACTGCTTGAGGAGCCACCCGAAAAGACGATTTTTCTGTTGGTATCCGAAGCTCCGGACATGATTCTGCCTACCATTTTGAGCCGTACTCAACGTATGAATGTGCGGAAAATTGACGAAGCCAGCATCGACCGGGTATTGCAGAGTAAATATCATGTTCAGCCTGCGGATAGCATTTCGATTGCCCATCTGGCAAACGGAAACTTCATCAAAGCACTGGAAACCATTCATCTGAACGAAGAGAATCAGTTATTCTTCGACTTATTTGTCAACCTGATGCGATTGTCCTATCAACGGAAAATAAAGGAGATGAAGATGTGGAGCGAACAGGTGGCCAGCATGGGACGCGAACGCCAGAAAAACTTTCTGGAATATTGCCAGCGCATGATCCGCGAAAACTTTGTCTTCAACCTGCACCAGCGCAATTTGACGTATATGACGATTAATGAACAGAATTTTGCAACCCGCTTTGCCCCTTTTGTCAACGAACGAAACGTGATGGGCATCATGGATGAATTAAGCGAAGCGCAACTGCATATAGAACAAAATGTAAATGCCAAGATGGTATTCTTCGACTTCTCTCTGAAGATGATCGTACTGTTGAAGCAATAATAAATATATAAACTTATGGAATATAAACTTCATAATGGAAGCGGTGGCCTTTGCTGCAAAGGATGCTCCCGACAAGATAAAAAGCTGAACACCTACGATTGGCTGGCGGACATTCCGGGCAATGCAGAAGAGAGTGACATGGTGGAAGTGCAATTCAAGAATACCCGGAAGGGATATTTTCGGAACAGCAACAAGATTAAACTGGAAAAAGGAGATGTAGTTGCCGTTGAAGCGGCTCCCGGCCATGACATCGGCGTGGTTACATTGACCGGCCGACTCGTTCCCCTGCAAATGAAGAAAGCAAACTTCAAAGCAGATACGGGAAATCAAGCGTGTCTATCGGAAAGCCAAGCCGGTGGATATGGAAAAGTTCAACGAAGCCAAAGCCAAAGAACACGCTACGATGATTCGTGCGCGTCAGATTGCGTTGAATCTCAATCTGGATATGAAAATCGGTGACGTGGAGTATCAGGGGGATGGCAACAAGGCTATTTTCTACTATATCGCCGATGAGCGGGTAGACTTCCGGCAACTGATTAAAGTATTGGCCGAAGCATTCCGCGTACGTATCGAAATGAAACAGATCGGTGCCCGTCAGGAAGCAGGACGCATCGGCGGTATCGGTCCTTGCGGACGCGAACTTTGCTGCGCTACATGGATGACGAGCTTCGTCTCTGTTTCTACCAGTGCAGCCCGTTTTCAGGACATCTCATTAAATCCGCAGAAACTTGCCGGACAATGTGCCAAACTAAAATGTTGCCTGAACTATGAGGTAGACTGCTATGTGGAAGCCCAGAAACGTCTTCCTTCCAGAGAAATCGAATTGGAAACGAAAGACGGCACTTTCTATTTCTTCAAAGCTGATATCCTGAGCAATCAGGTTTCTTACTCGACAGATAAGAACTTCCCTGCCAATCTGGTTACAATCAGCGGAAAACGTGCGTTCGAAGTAATCTCCATGAATAAGAAAGGGATGAAACCGGACAGCTTGCTCGAAGAAGAAAAGAAACCGGAACCGAGAAAACCAGTTGATTTGCTGGAACAGGAAAGTCTCACCCGCTTCGACCGCAGCCGGAATAATAAAGAGGGCGGCAATAACGCTAACCGGAATAATAAAAAGAAGAAAAAAGGAAACAATAATAACGGAAACCGCCCGCAACAGCAAGCAGAAGGCGGCAATCGTCCGCAACAACCTCAACGGGAAAATGAAAACCGCCCGCAACAGTCAGAAAAACGGCAACAGAGGGGAAAGAGACAACCGCCCGAGAAATAATAATAACCGGAACAGAGGACAGAACCAAGGACGAAATAATGAAAACAGACGTCCGGAAAGAGGACAGAATCAGGAGCGTCCACAAGGACAGGAACGGTCGAATCAGGAACGTCCGCAGCAACAAGACCGTCAACGCGAACAGCAAGAAGGACAGGAACGTCAAGAACGTCGTCCCAACCACGAGCGTCCTTCTAGGCCGGAAAGAAATCAGAATCAGGAGAAACAGTCAACTAATGAAAAGCCTACTCAAGAATAGTATATTGAGTCTATTCAGCGCTTGCTTACTGACAGCCTGCAATGAACATACAGTGTATCACTCTTATCAATCCCTTCCCAACAAGGGATGGGGAAAGAGTGATACACTCTCTTTTCAGATTCCCATAACTGACAGCGTTCCCACTACTCTCCGGCTTTTTGCGGAAGTCCGCAACAGTATCGAATATCCTTATCATGACCTCCATTTATTTATCAGTCAGAATCTACAGGATTCTACGGTATGGCGCACTGATACCATTGCTTTCTGCCTGGCTGACTCTACCGGAAGATGGACGGGACACGGATGGGGAAGCATTTACCAATCGGAAACTTTTATTACATCTGTTCGCCCTTTACATCCTGCAAATTATACTATTAAAATTATGAGCGGAATGAAAGATGAAAAGTTACAAGGATTGAGCGATGTAGGTATCCGTATTGAGAAGCAGTAAGATTAAAGTCTTCTGCCACGTCCTGCATCAATGCGCAGGAAGATAAACAGCAATATCGTAAATCCCCATAAAGAAGAACCTCCATAGCTGAAGAAAGGCAATGGAATACCGATAACCGGAGTTAACCCCAGTACCATACCGATATTAATAAATAAGTGGAAAAGGAAAATACTGACAACCGAATATCCATAAACCCGCCCAAAGTTGGAAGTCTGCCGCTCGGACAGGAAGATTAATCGTAAGATCAAAATAAGGAAAGCCAACAAGACAGCAGCCGAACCGATAAATCCCTGTTCCTCTCCCACTGTACAGAATATGAAGTCGGTATCCTGTTCGGGCACGTACTTTAATTTTGTTTGCGTACCATTCAGGAACCCTTTTCCTGTCAACCCACCGGAACCAATGGCAATCTTGGACTGATTCACGTTGTATCCGGCACCGGTCAAATCTTCTTCCAAACCGAGCACTACTTTGATACGGACTTGCTGGTGAGGTTCGAGCACATTATCAAATACATAGTTACTGGAATACAGGAAGCCGACAGAACCGATTGTAAACAGGGCAATCAGGAAATAAGTACGTTGCCGCTCACTTAATGCCAAATAAATCAGATAGCCTATCACCATAATACAAAGCGCCCATTGCACCCAAACGAGGCTAAAATGTACCCAATATTCGGATATTAAATAAGCAATCAATAATATAGCCAAACTTCCACCAATGATATTGCGGGTAGCAGACCATTTCTTGCGATATACCCACACCATACCACCGGCAAATAATAAGATCAATAGTAATACGATAAATTCTCCCAGTGGTGTAGGAGTATCGGCGATAAAGACTTCATCAAAACGGATGCCGACCACAAAGTAGATTACCGCACATACGCCCGCAAAAAGCACTACTCCCGGCATTCCTTCACGATAAAGCACCAGAAAAAAAGCAAGATAAACCAATGCAGATCCTGTCTCCCGCTGCCCGATAATCAATAACATCGGGAGAAGAATGATGAATCCCCAGGATAAAGGCACACTTTTCTTTCTTGATACTGAATGAATAAGAATTCATGTATTTAGCCAACGCCAAGGCCGTAGCGAACTTGGCAAACTCGGCGGGTTGCAGGCTCACCGGGCCCATCACCAGCCAGGAAGCGTGATCCTTTCGTATCCGGTGCTATGAAGATGGTAACAATGAGCAAGAGAATCATCCCCACATATATAATGTACGCGAACATATCATACATACGGTCTTCCAGCATCAACAGCACGAATCCGAGCCCGAAGGAGCAGATAATCCATACGAATTGCTTGCCGGCACGGGTCGAGAAGTCCGAGGAAGTCGCGTTCGCCATAGTCATAGCTCGCACCGCAGACGCTAAACCATCCGCCAACAATCAAGAGCAGGTAAATAAAAATCGTTACCCAATCCAATGTTTTCCACAAACTATCGTTCCTCGTTACCATATAATATCACTCTGTTACTAAATTCTTCCGCCCTCAACTCGTTCTCCGGCGAGAGCTTGCCTTTCAAATACTGTTCCATCATCAGTGCACCGAAAGGAACTCCGTAAGTAGCACCCCATCCGCCGTTCTCTACATAGACGGCAATAGCTATCTTCGGTTTGTTCATCGGCGCAAAGCCCATAAATACCGAGTGGTCGTGTCCGCGGTTCTGCGCAGTACCCGTTTTTCCACAGGCTTCCAAATCCGGAACCATCACTGACAGCATACGACAAGTTCCTCCGGTAGCTGCGCCACGCATCCCTTCTACGACTGATTCATAATGTCTTTTCTCAATAGTGGTATAGCGTGGTACGCGATAGATGCTGTCCAACTGATTATCTTGGATTTCCTTTACAATATGCGGTGTCACAAAGTATCCTCTGTTAGCTATGGTTGCTCCCAAATTAGCAATCTGAAGGGGAGTGGATAAAATTTCGCCCTGTCCGATAGAGATACTGATCACCGTCAGTCGATTCCAATGTCCGCGATAAGCTTTATCGTAGAACTGCGCATTCGGAATCAGCCCCCGTTTCTCTCCCGGCAAATCAACTCCCAGTTTGTAGCCAAATCCTTGCGAAACCATGTGGTCTTTCCAGACCGTAATGGCGTTTTTGCGGCGAACCGTATTTACGGTCGCTAAACATACGGAACAATCCCCAACAGAAATAGGAGTTGCACGATGTAGCAATAGCCGGAATCAAAGGCAAGGGAGACCCGTGAGCATGACAGCCTACTGTCAATCTTCCGTAATGGAATCCATGTGAGCAAGGGAATGCCGGACTTTGTTCAGTGATGATTCCTTCTTGCAGGAACGTCAGTCCTTGCGCTGTCTTGAACGTAGATCCCGGAGGATACACTCCCATCAGGGCACGATTCAAAAGTGGTTTAGTCATATCACGTTGCAAAGCCAGATGATTCTTACCACGCTGGCGGCCAATCATCAAATGCGGGTCATAATTGGGAGAGGATAACAGACAAAGGATTTCTCCGGTTTCCGGCTCGATAGCTACAATACTTCCGATTTTATTCTTCAGCAACCGTTCACCTAACATCTGCAAATCAATATCCATGCTCAATGTCAGGTTCTTGCCGGGAACGGAAGGACGGTCATATTCACCATCCATATAATGCCCTTGGATACGACCGTGTGCATCACGAAGCAGAATCTCAACTCCTTTTTCGCCACGCAGGTACTTTTCATACGATTTCTCGACTCCTAACTTGCCGACATAATCCCCACGGATGTAGTATCCTTCTTCATCCGCTTCCATTTCTTTTGCGGAGACTTCTCCTATATCTCCCAAAGCATGGGCGGCAGCATTGTACGAAATATTGGCGAATGGTGCGCCGTTGAATATAAAAAAGCCACGGAACTTAAATAGTTTTTCCTGAAAGACACCACATTCTTCTGCCGAAAGTTGCGACATAAACAACTGGTTGGTATAGCGGGAATATCCCGGATTGCGGCGGCGGTCTTTCATGTCGCTCATTATTTTGAGAAACTGCGCACGGGTGATATTCAGCGATTGGCATAAATCGAGTGTGTCCAGATTCTCTATTTCCTTTGGCACGATCGTTATGTCGTATGCCGGCTGGTTGAATACCAATAGTTTACCGGTCCGGTCATAAATAGCACCACGCGAGGGGTATTGGATCTTATTCAGAAAAGCGTTACTGTCAGCATTCTTCTTGTAGTCATCAGTCGTAATCTGCAATACAAAAAGACGTATCAGATAAATCAAAACAATGGAGATAGCAATGCCTCCGATTACAAATTTGCGCTTCTCTAAGATATAATCTTTTGCCATCGTTACTTCTTAATCCCTTCTATAGCTATGATACAGGTTACAGTCAGAATAGTGCAAAGAAGCACTCGCAACAGTAACAGCCAAATGCTGGTAAATGAGAAGAACTCAATGGAGAGTAATGCCAGACTGTGCACAAAAACACTTGCAGTAGTATATTTTAAGAAAGGACTGATTCCCATCGTCTTGAAAGAGGGAATAAGGCTGTCCGGATTATCACGGGGCATGAACAGACGAAGCAAAGAAGGACGGAGAAAGGCAAGCAATACGGTAGCTGCCGCATTCATTCCCGGAGTATCGGAGAGAATATATCAATGGTCAGCCCGAAGAAAAAAGCCCACAACATCAGTTCATTCCGGGAAGTGCCGGAGCTGAATTTCAGAATAAAATAGATATAGAGAAAAAGGAGTAGCATAGCCGGCAATATGTACACTATTAAGGATTAGCACCTGAAGAAGTACCAAGCCGATAAACCATCCGATTCTATGTATATAAGTAATCATTCTTTCATCACCTTATTTTTCAAGTTTCTTCTGTTCTTCCTGACCTGTCCGGGCTACCACCCGAACGTCACTCAACTTACCGAAATCAGTAGCCAGCTTGATTTTCAACAGATAGGAAAGTCCGTCATTAGAGTCGGACATATCATCTACCGTCCCCACCATTATACCTTCGGGAAAGACGGTGGAGAAACCACTGGTAACGACTGTATCTCCCAAATTAAACTCTGCATGACGAGACAAGTCTTTCAGATAAGCATAGCGCGAATCTCCATGTTCCCATTTCAGGTAGCCGAAATAATCACTGCCGATAATCTTGCAACTGATATTCGACTTGCTGTTCAGTACCGAAATCACTACCGAGTAGGAAGGAGAGGTTTCATAAACAATCCCTACAATCCCATTACCATCCACCACTCCCATTTCGGAGCGAATACCGGAAGAGGAACCTTTATCGAGCGTAATATAATTATCAACCAGATTCAAACTGTTCTTTATCACATGCGCTTTAAACAACTGATAATCCGCTTGCGGCACCTGCCGGATGCTGTTGATTGCCATAGAATCGAGCTGCTGCTCTCTCAATGCTTTTTCCAGATTAGTGATCTGTTGTTCGAGCACCATGTTGCGATCCAATAGATCTTCGTTGACCGACTTAAGATGAAAATAAGAGCAAATCCCTCCCGAAACTTCATAAACTGCCCCCCCACAACCGTATTGGCAGAAGTGAAGAATGCACTCTGCTGATAACGGTTGAACCGAAATAACAAAACAAAACTGGCTACCTCCAATAAGATGAAGAGGAACCAGTAATTGTATTTCAGAAGGAAGTTTAATAAATTCCTCATCCCCGGTTTATCTCATTAAGAAAGAGAAACGGTCTACATTCTTTAATGCCACTCCTGTACCTTTGGCTACCGCGTGCAAAGGATCTTCAGCAATATGGAAAGGTATGTTAATCTTATCCGTCAAACGCTTATCCAGTCCGCGAAGCAATGCACCACCACCGGCAAGATAAATACCATTGTGCACGATATCGGCATACAGTTCGGGAGGTGTATTTTCCAACGCGTTCAAGATAGCGGTTTCAATCTTCGAGATTGATTTCTCCAGACAGTGCGCTACTTCCTGATAGCATACAGGCACTTCCATAGGCAGAGCCGTGATACGGTTCGGTCCGTGAACGATATAATCTTCCGGAGCATCATCACCAAGTTCGGTCAGAGCAGCACCTACATTGATCTTAATACGTTCTGCCATACGCTCGCTGACTTTCACATTGTGCTGACGGCTCATATATTCCTGAATGTCCGCTGTAAAGTCATCACCCGCTATGCGGATGGAATTGTTGGCTACGATACCACCCAAGGAGATAACGGCAATTTCCGTAGAACCACCACCTATATCTACAATCATGTTTCCTTCCGGAGCTTCCACATCGATACCGATACCGATAGCCGCAGCCATCGGCTCGAAAAATCAAATAAACATCACGACCGCCGGCATGTTCCGCAGAGTCACGGACAGCACGGAGTTCGACTTCCGTACTTCCCGAAGGAACACCAATCACCATGCGAAGAGAAGGTGAAAACAAATGGTTGCGAGTATTCACCTGCTTTATCAAACCGCGCATCATCTGCTCGCAAGCATAGAAGTCGGCAATCACTCCGTCTCTCAACGGACGGATGGTACGTATGTTTTCGTGGGTTTTTTCATGCATCAACTTCGCCTTTTCCCCCACGGCAATCATCTTTTCTGTACGGCGATCCAGAGCTACAACCGAAGGCTCATCCACCACGATTTTTCCGTTCGTGATGATGATAGTATTGGCTGTGCCCAAGTCCATTGCTATCTCTTGTGTAAAAGAAAATAATCCCATTTTTTTATTTACTATTTGACAATTTACTATTTACTAATTGAAATTTGATATTATTACTATCTGACAATCAAATCCATATTGCCGAACGGCTGAATAGTAAATTGTAAATTGTCAAATAGTAAATCGCTTTAGTGTTTAAAATGACGGATACCGGTAGTCACCATCGCCATACCGTGCTCATTGCAATAAGCAAATGATAAATCGTCTTTTACCGAACCTCCCGGTTGGATAACAGCCGTAATACCTTCTTTATCTGCAATTTCCACACAATCGGGGAACGGGAAGAAGGCATCGGAAGCCATGACTGCACCATTCAGGTCGAAACCGAATGATTTGGCTTTTTCAATTGCTTGTTTCAATGCGTCTACACGTGAAGTCTGTCCTACACCGCTTGCAAGAAGTTGTTTATCCTTTGCCAATACGATGGCGTTGGATTTGCTGTTCTTTACAATTTTGTTGGCAAACAACATATCTTCCACTTCTTCCGGAGTAGGAGCTTTGTCTGTCACGGTTTTCAGGTCGGCTACCGTTTCAATATTAGTATCTTTATCCTGCACCAATACGCCATTCAGCAAAGCACGGAATTGCTTCTTCGGCAATTTGGCTTCTTTGCGAACCAGAATGATGCGGTTCTTTTTCTGTCCCAGAATCTCGAGTGCGTCTACGTCATAGTCCGGCGCGATAATTACTTCGAAGAAAATCTTGTTGATCTCCTCAGCAGCTGCTTTGTCGATGACTCCATTGGTAATCAATACACCTCCGAAAGCAGAAACCGGGTCTCCCGCCAACGCATCTGTCCATGCATCCAGTACGGTAGAACGGGAAGCTAGACCACAAGCATTGTTATGTTTCAGGATAGCGAAAGTGAGGTCATCGAATTCGTCGATCAGGTCAACGGCTGCGTTGATGTCGAGAAGATTGTTATAAGAGATTTCTTTTCCGTGAATCTGGTCGAACATAGCATCCAGATTTCCGTAGAAGTAACCTTTCTGATGAGGGTTTTCACCGTAACGGAGTTGCTTCTGGCTGTTTACCGAACAGCGGAAAGCAGAACCTTCGCCGGCATCGAAATAATTGAAGATAGCTGAATCGTAGTGAGAAGAAACGGCAAATGCTTCTTTAGCCATCCAGCGGCGTTCTTCGAGCGAAGAAGTAGCACCGTGTTCCATTAACATATCCAGCAATGGCTTATACTGAGCCTGAGAAGCTACGATAATTACATCGTTGTAGTTCTTGGCTGCGGCACGAATCAAAGAGATTCCGCCTATATCTATTTTTTCAATAATGTCTGCTTCAGATGCACCGGAAGCAACAGTTGCTTCGAACGGATACAAATCAACAATTACCAGATCTATCTCGGGGGATCTCATATTTTTCAATCTGCTGCATATCTTGTTCCAGGTCACGACGGCAAAGAATACCTCCGAAGATCTTCGGATGTAATGTCTTCACTCTACCACCCAAAATAGAAGGATAAGTGGTCAAATCTTCCACCGCCTTACAGGGATATCCCAACGATTCAATAAACTGACGAGTTCCCCCCGTTGACAGAAACTCTACTCCCTCTTCATGAAGTTTGGTAATAATTTCGTCCAAACCTTCTTTATGGTATACAGATACCAATGCAGTTTTTATTCTTTTAGACTCTGACATTGAATTGCTTATTAAGTATTTGACGCGCAAAGTTACGAAATATTGTTTATCGTACGTAATAATAAGGTGTGAATTAATAAAAAAAAGCGTTGACTCTCCTCAACGGAAAATCAACGCCTCTTCGCATACAGCTTCTATTCAGAATATTACCAAATAGATACTCGTTTTTCTTTAGGTACGAACATGGAATCCTGTTCGGTGATATTGAATGCTTCGTACCAATTCTGGCATATGAGGTAGAGCACCGTCCACACGCCATTTGCCTAATGAGTGAGGATCAAGTTTGGTCAATCGGAGAATCTCTTCCGGACGAATATTTCCCGCCCACACATTTGCGTAAGCAAGGAAAAAGCGTTGTTCCGGTGTAAATCCGTCAACAACTTCCAACGGTGCGGTTTCCATTGCTTTCTTGAAAGCATGGATAAGATACTTGCAGTCCTCCGTGGTCTGCTATGTTTTCTCCAAGTGTCAGGCTACCGTTTGCATGTACTCCCGGAGCTACTTCAATACTGTCAAAGAAGTTAACCATCACCTGTGCCCGTTCTTCGAACTTTTTAGCATCTTCTTCTGTCCACCAGTCTTTCAGATTACCGTCTTTGTCATATTGGCGACCCTGATCGTCGAATCCGTGAGTCATCTCATGGCCGATTACCACGCCGATTGCACCGTAGTTCATAGCATCGTCCGCATTCATATCGAAGAACGGAGGTTGCAGGATAGCTGCCGGGAAGCAGATTTCATTGGTAGTCGGGTTATAATAAGCATTCACCGTCTGAGGTGTCATCAACCATTCGTCCTTGTCAACCGGTTTGCCTGCTTTAGCAATCATTTCATTGAAATCCCATTGGTTGGCACGTTCGATATTTGCCCAGTAAGAATCATCTTTGATCTCCAGTGCGGAGTAATCTTTCCATTTATCCGGATAACCGATCTTTACATGGAAGGTTGCCAGTTTCTCCAGCGCTTTCACCTTTGTCGGTTCGCTCATCCATTCCAATGCTTTGATACGCTCACCCAAAGAGCTTTGCAGGTTCTTCACCAGTGCAACCATACGTTCTTTGGCAGCGGCAGGGAAATACTTTCTCTACATACATCTGTCCTACCACTTCGCCAAGTACGCCATCTACGGTGCTCACGGAACGTTTCCAGCGAGGTTGCATTTCTTTCTTTCCAGACATTGTTCTACTGTAGAAGTCGAAGTTCTGTGCTTCAAAATCATCGCTTAGATAAGAAGCGGCAGCATCTATCAATCCCCATTGAAGTACAGTTTCTGATCGTCCAGTGATACGGTGTTTATCACATCGGCTACTTCCTTCATGGCAGCCGGCTGACCTATATTCACTTCTTCCAAATCTTTCAAACCGGAAACGGTGAAATAAGTATCCCAGTCAAAAGTAGGGAAGTTCTTTTTCAGCGTCGCCCTATCCATCTTGTTATAATTAGCATGAGGATCACGTAATTCCACTTGTGAACGAGCCGCTTTCGCCAGGCGAGTTTCGATGTTCATCACTGCTTTCACAGCTTTCTGTGCAGTAGCCTCATCATAACCTGCCAACTGGAACATTTTGGCGATATGTTCCTGATATTTATTACGGATATTTTTAGTCTGCTCGTCATTCTCCAGATAATAGTCACGCTGTCCCATTCCGATACCGCCCTGATAGGTCTGAACCATATTCATGGAACTGTTCATATCATCCGCACTTACAAACATGGTGAAGTAAGGACGGATGCCTTTCTTCTGGCTCTCAGCGATATATGCGTAGATTTCTCCTTTATCCTTGAGAGCGTCAATGGCTGCCAGTTCTGCTTTGATCGGAGCTACACCTTCCTGATTCAGCTTCACGCTATCCATTGCGATATTATAAAGATCACCTACTTTCTGCGCAGCACTGCCCGGTGCGTTATCTTTCTTCGCTGCCAATTCGGCAATCAATGCTTTCAGTTGTTCACGACTGTTTTCGCGCAACATGTCGAATGTACCGAAACGTGAATACTCGTCTGTCAGCGGATGATCTTTCACCCAACCTCCACAGGCATATTGATAAAAAACTTGTACCCGGCATAGCCGTGGTATCCAGATTAGCAAGGTCGATACCGGACGTCAGCACGGCCTCTTTCTTACTGTTACATCCTGTTGTCATAAGGCATACGGCAAGAATTGGTAAATACTTGGTTACTTTCATATTGTATAAATAATTAAATAGTCTCTCTAATCAACAATCATCCTACCCGCAGTCCGGCACCGAGGAAGAAGGTGACCGACACCGAGGAACGCCTCGTTCCTCAACGAGAAACACCTGTTTCGACACCGAGAAACAGATACCCGCCAGGAATACCTTCTACCGAGGTATAGCATTTCTCTCACATAGTGCTCGGAAGTATGCGTTTTGTTCTAGTTTTTCGCTTCTTCCAGTTCCATCGAAACCCGCTCCCACTCTTCAACAATGCCATCCAACTGTTGCTTCAGTTTTTGATGCCGTTCATAGAGCTGCATATCCGAAGCTCCCTCGGGAGTTGCCATCTTCGCTTCTACGATAGCAATCGCGGATTCGGTTTCCTCTATTGAGGCTTCGCAGTCCGCCACTTGGCGTTCGAGTTTCTTAATCTTCTTATTAAGTTCTTTCTGGGCTTCGTAAGAGAGCTTATTCTCCGAAGGCTGAACGGTTTCAGGTTCATTACCTTTAGCTGAAGCCGTGGGAGAAGCCGACAGTCCCGCTCCTTTCTGAAGCTCGTTCAAGCTATCTATCTTTTTCTTTTGCAAGAATTCATAGATACCTCCAAGATGTTCTTTTACAATTCCACCACCGAACTCATATACTTTAGTCGCAAGTCCGTCCAGGAAATCACGGTCATGGCTTACAAATATGACTGTACCGTCAAATTCGCGAATGGCTTCTTTCAGTACATCCTTCGAACGCATATCGAGGTGGTTGGTCGGTTCGTCCAGTATCAGGAAGTTCACGGGTTCCAGCAGAAGTTTGATCATCGCCAATCGCGTACGTTCTCCTCCGGAAAGGACTTTCACCTTTTTATCCGAAGCTTCGCCTCCAAACATGAAAGCTCCCAGTATATCACGTATCTTCAGACGGATATCTCCTGTCGCTACCCGGTCAATCGTATCGAATACAGTCAGGTTCTCATCCAACATTTGTGCCTGGTTCTGCGCAAAATAACCGATTTGTACATTATGTCCGATCGTTAGTTTGCCTTCGAAATCAATCTCGTCCATGATACATTTCACCAAGGTAGACTTACCCTCTCCGTTCTTTCCGACGAAAGCCACTTTCTCTCCCCTGTTGATAGTCAGGTTGACATCATGGAAAACGACATGGCTGCCATACGCTTTGCGCACATCTTCGCAAATCACAGGATAGTTTCCGCTACGACTGGCTGGAGGGAATTTTAAACGCAAGGCGGAATTATCTTCCTCGTCCACTTCGATGCGGTCTATCTTTTCCAGTTGCTTGATACGGCTCTGCACCTGCACGGCTTTCGTTGCTTTATAGCGGAAGCGTTCGATAAAATCTTCCGTATCTTCTATCTGTTTTTGCTGATTTTCATAAGCACGGAGTTGCTGTTCACGACGTTCCTTCCGCAGAACGACAAATTCGTCATACTTCACTTTGTAGTCGTAAATCTGTCCACAAGTGATTTCAATGGTGCGGGTCGTTACGTTATTCAGGAAAGCACGGTCATGGCTGACTAATACGACTGCATTGGCACGTGTAGACAAAAAGTTTTCCAACCATTGGATACTTTCAATATCAAGGTGATTGGTCGGCTCATCGAGCAAAAGCACGTCCGGCGTCGTAAGAGCAGTTTTGCCAATTCGATACGCATACGCCATCCACCGGAAAACTCCGAAGTAGGGCGTTCAAAATCTTCCCGGCTGAATCCCAATCCGAGAAGTGTCCGTTCGATTTCCGCCTGAAAGTTCGTACCGCCCATCATCAGGAACCGGTCGTTTTCATGCGTGAAAAGCGGTCTATCAACTGATGATATTCTTCCGAATCATAGTCTGTCCGTTCCGCCAGTTCCTGATTCATCCGTTCCAACTTCGCCTGAAGCTCAAATATATGTTCGAATGCCAGTTCTGCCTCTCCCATCACCGTCCGGTTGTCGGAAAGAATCATGACCTGTGGCAAATATCCGATGGTTACATCTTTCGGAGTAGCTACCACTCCGCGTGTCGGTGACTGCAAACCTGCCAATATCTTCAGCATGGTTGATTTGCCGGCACCATTTTTTGCCGACCAGCGCAATGCGGTCTTTCTTATTAATTACATAGCTGACGTCCTCAAAAAGCGGCGTCGCATTAAATTCTACTGATAATCCTTCTACTGAAATCACTTCTGCTTCTGATTTATAACATTTTGGACTGCAAAGATACTGAATATTTATTAGATACTACTTAGTATGATACGTTATGAAAAACAAAAAAAGCAGTCATTCTTATGAATGACTGCTCTCTATCTTAATCGATGGCTCTTCTTTAGAACAACTTAGCAGGATATTCACCGGCATCTACCAATGCCTGAATCTTGTCTACTACGCTCTGACGGTCTTCCGGATAAGTGACACCAACCATTTGCTGGTAGTATCCAGTACTTCCACAGTTGCAGTTCCGTCATTAATCAATTTATCTACCATCAATGGGATGAAGAATTCGCTCTTCAGGTTCTCCATATTCTTCGGATCGCTCAGGAAAGTCTTGAAGAATTCCTGGCTGTAAGCGAAGTAATCGGGAGTAAGCCCCAGAAATTCATACTTACCGGAGTTGTGTCGGGAGTAGCCGTCCATTCGCCATTATCATCGATATATTTCACTTCTCCGTCCATACGTTGAATCTTCGTACGTTCTACTACAGATGTCAACAATCCTTTAGCATCTGTACTACAGATACCACGAGATACCGTACCGCTTTCGCTCAAGGTATTTCCTACACGGAAGCCTACCATCGAATAAACGTTCTTGGAGTTTTCGGGAAGAGCAGACAGGAATTTGCCCATTACCTGGAATGAGTCACGACCATAGAAGTCATCACAGTTGATTACCGCAAACGGTTCACTAATCACATCAGCTCCCATCATTACCGCATGGTTTGTACCCCATGGTTTGGTACGGTCTGCCGGGCAAGTAAAGCCTTCCGGAAGATCGTCGATTGATTGGAATACCAATTCGCAAGGAATGTGACCTTCGTATTTGGAAATAATTTTATCACGGAAATCTTGTTCAAAATCTTTGCGGATTACAAATACAAGTTTGCCAAAACCGGCATTGATAGCATCATAGATTGAGTAATCCATAATAGTTTCGCCATTCGGACCCAGTCCGTCCAATTGTTTCAAGCCTCCATAACGGCTACCCATACCAGCAGCCAATAAGAATAAAGTTGGTTTCATAAATTGTGTAATATTAAAAGGTTAGTGATGTCAACGGCATCAGATTTCGTTGCAAATTTACGAAAATAGTTGAATCCAACAGGACAAATATCAATCATTCTTCACTAATATCGTACAAAAATCATTCATTAGAACGGGTAACCGATAGCAAAATGTATTCCCAAATTCTTCATAAAGGATCCTGTGACATTGTAATATCCGCTTCGTTCTGTATCATAAGGCAGATGCAAAGGAATACCAAAGTCGAGACGGAATACAAGAATATCCATGTCATAACGGATACCGACACCGGTTCCCAAAGCGATTTGTTTCGGGAACGTTTTCAGTTCGAGTTGTGATGGGACGGGCCTCATCCTTGCGCATCAGCCAAACGTTTCCCGCATCTAGGAAAAGTGGCTCCCCAAAAACTCTTAAAGATACGGAAACGATATTCTACATTTGCCTCAAAACGGAAAGTACCCGTCTGGTCGAGGTAAGAATAGCGGCTTTCTGCCGGATGGTATCCGCCCGGGCCGATGCTACGTACTGTGAAAGCGCGGATGCTGTTGGCACCACCCACATAGAATTGTTCGCTGTAAGGGGCTATCGTTGCATTACCGTAGGCGAAGAGAGCACCCAAAGCTACACGGGAAGCAATCTTATTATTCTTGTCCATATTCCACAAATGGCGAAATTCCGTATTCAGTTTCACAAACTGCGCGAAAGGGACGTTCAGCAAACGTTTGTCCTCTTTGTTGAAAGACTGACCGAAAGCACGGTAAATCACCGAGGTCAGGTTACCGGCAGAGGTTACAGTCGATTGCCACCAAATCGGATTTTTAATACCGCGTGCGGAAGCATTATCATAGGTATAGGTATATTCCATAGCAGGAATAAACTGGTCTTTCAAACTGATATATAATGCAGGATTAGCATCGGCAATTTCCCTGAACTCTTCCGATTGGTGTTGCAGGACGTTGAATGTCAGTTTGAAAGGGGTGATACTATGCCGGCTTGTACGTGTCGGCTGGAAATCGTAGGTAGCATTTCCGCCGAATGACAACAGTTTATAATACCTGGCACGGGTTCAACTGGTCAATGTATAGACGGAATGTAGTGGTAGCCGGAAAGTCAAACTCCCTTTTCCCCAATGCGGGAAAACCACGCGCGGGAAAAGTCAGAGAGTAGAAAGTCCCATTTCCCAGCTGTTCATCAGCGAGCTCTTCTCTCCGCCTCCGGTTTGCCATTCGTAAGATCCTTTCAATTTGACATTCCAGCTTTCGCCACCTCCGAATACATTATTACGGGTGACACCGAATGATGCCCCGGGACCGGTTTGGTCGTTACTTTTTGGTTACGACATTCAATTCCAGTTCGGCGTCCAGCGGCTTAGCAAACGTGGCCTGCATGGTTACGTTCAGCGTATCACAAACGGCTGTCGTATCTTTCGGGGCATATTGCAAATCCAGATAACTGAAGATTCCCAACTGGCTAAGTTTCTCCTGCACCTGCTCCTGTCGATACTGACTGTAAAGACGGGTACGATTGGAAGCCCGCATCTGTGCATTCCGCACAAACTGTTGATAGTTCAACCAACGATAAAGCATATTCGGACGTACCTGCAATTTCTTATAATAATGTATATTCAGATTCTTATACATCATGCTGTCATTGGGCGCCTCACCATTCTTGCCAAACAGGTAAACAGAGGCATCTCCTACATAGTAAGGACGTTGTGCCGCAGCGGGTAATCCCGGAACGGGAATCAGACGAAGGCTGATATGTCCACCGGGAACCAATGTCGTATCTGCCTGATAAGTCATATAATCCGGACGGAAGAAAAATATCCGCGGTTACGCAAAAGAGCACTGATGCGGGTACGTTCTTCATCCAAATCGACCACATTAAACTGCTCGCCGGGACTTATATAAGACATTCGACGTCCCCGTTCCATAATGCGCAACGTTTGGGGAGTGAAACGCTGATAATAAACCGTATCTATAAAATAAGGATTCTTCATGTCTACCGTATAGAGAATACTTGCTTTCAGACTGTCTTTCTTATCAACCAATGTTTCGCAAGTCACCTTTCCATTGAAGTATCCATAATCACGGAGTAAGTTTGGTAGCTACCTTGATGCGGACTTCCGGATTAACAGTGGAAATAAATACCGGAGGATTGGCAGCCAAACGATTGAATAACCATTTACCCAACCCTTTTTCGTATTTTACAAAGCTATTATACATCCACATCTTAAAAGGAATAGGCAGAAACCCTCCCAACATCTTTGTACTGGGAGTTTTGGCCAGAGCTGCATTGATCTCCGTTAAAGCTGTCTCGCCTACCCGTGTCGCCGACTTATTCACTACCACCGTTTTTCCTCCGGTATAGAGAATACACCTTCGGGCAGGTGTTTCGTCACCGAACAGCCCGAAAACAAAATGATACCAATCAGACAACTTGCTAATATGTTATTATATATCCCTTTCATGCTTACTTCTTTTTCTTAAAGATGAACAGTTCACTGAGTTTGTCCAGTTTCTTGCGAAGTACCAGACCGACTCCGGTTTCCGTAATCTCCCCTTCGAGTACACTTTCGTAGTTTTTATCATAGAATAAACGGACATAACGGGTTCCCGTACGATCCAGACGATATTCCAGAGAGATATTATCGATGAAGGATTCCGCATCATTCGTCGCATTCTCTCCTGTAGATACCTTACCGCCGATCACAATCTGGAAACGGTTGTTAAAGAGGCGTTGTGAATAACGGAAACTATAGTCCGTACGCTTACCACCCGTATCCGACAGATCGTGGTCTTCGATACCGACAGAAACACTGGCATTTTTCAGATTTCCCATCAATGAGTTGATTTGGCTACTTAATACGGAGTTCAATGCAGAACCCATATTCAGTTTACCCAGTCCACCACCTCCGCCACCAATCGGTCCGGTGCCAAGATAGGTTTTCATAACCATAATATAGAGGGCTTGTTTACCTCTCTCTTCCGCCCCCATGGCTGTCAACTCGTTTTGTATGGTTGCATCTTCGGGAGCAGATACATCAAATGCAAAGGAAAGATTATCCAACCGATTCTTGACGACAATGGACACATCGAAATTAACCGAACGTGTTCCGCCGTTCTCTCCTTCGGAAACAGAAGCACGGATACGATCGGTGGCTTTGAAGTTCAACATCGGGTCCATGGGGTTTCCTGTCCATTCCACATAGCTACCGTTGTCGATAGCAAATTCTTTGGCAGCAATGACAGGTAAAGCATATTTCATCAAACCGCCGCTCATCGTATAGCGTCCGGTCAATGTCAGATCACCTTGCGGAGTATATTTCATAGAGAGGTCACCTCCCCCTTCCAGTTCGACACGATTGTCATTGCTTGCATCCAAATCGACTTTCAAACGGACGGATGGATCGATATGTACCATCATCACCATGTCCAACCCGCCTAAAGAAACAGTCGGCACTTCTTGTTGGACAACCGTAGTGGTGTCGCTAAACGAAGTAAAGGTTACCAGATTTCCCAAACGATCCTGTACCGTCAACGGTGAGTCGGTCAAGATATAGGAAACGTCAGTATTACCCAGCAGGCTCATATTTCCACGCATGTTCAATCCGTCTAACGGCCCTTTCACCGTTGCCCGGAAATCAGCATATACTTTTCCGTAGACCAGACTTTCGCGGGTACGTTTGGCATCCAGAAGCGTATAGTTCTGCGCCAGCAGATTCAGATTTGCCATCGGCCGGGACATATCTCTGAAATCGACAGATCCGTCAATCGTAAATGGATTCTTTCCTGTTGTATAAATAGCGAATTTATCAAATTCCAAACGATTATTCTTTATCTGTACCGGACGGTCGTCGAACCGGAAGTTAGCACCATACTGGCGGGAAAGGACAGAAACGCTATCCAATATCAGTTCGCCATTTATCAAAGGCTGCTCGGTGCTACCCGCAATATTCAGATTACCATCCATATCACCGGCCAGCGTAGCCATTTTATCAGGAATAAATACGTTAGCTACACGTAGCGGGAAATGCTCCAGAGTAGCGTTTACTTCCAGACTGTCTTTTCCTGTCTGGGTTGGAACCAGCTTACCATCCGCCACCATCACTTCCACTTTGTCATGATTCAGATAGGCGTTCAGGTATTGTTTTCCCTGTTCGCCTGGCAACCAGGTAGCTCCTAATGTTACATCACCAATTCGTTGACGTTCATAAGTCAGCTCGTCAATAGATGATTCAACCGAAAGTTGAAGATCTTTTTCAGTCTGTACATAGTGCGCTTCCGCAGAGAATAAACCGGTTATTTCCGGGAAGTAAGGAAGTACACTGCTCAAATCAGCCAAACTGATTCTTCGGATTTCCACATCAATATTCTGTAAAGAAACGGTGTCCCCCCGTACCGAATGTACACGGAATCCCATTCCTTCATCATCCCACATATCTACATTAGCGTATACACGCATATTCTTATGCACATAAATCCAATTATGATTCTCATTAAAATGGAACTTCTGGAAGGCGATTATCGGTTCTTCCGGAATCAAGGTGAAAGCCAGTCCATCGCCTTTTCCTTTGCCCTCGAACAAGGGACGTGCATTGACACCGAGCAATACACCTGTTTCTCCTTTTCCATTCTTAAAGTCTACCAGCAATTCGGCATCCCGATCACGAATCTCTCCCGTCAGTGTGGTAGAGAAGGAGAATTGCGGATTCTTGGGACCGTTAATAACTCCGGCACGCAATTTCATGAGTGTGGTATCTTGTTTGACGGTAAAGAAGATGGTATCCAATTGCAAGGTATCTACTTTCAAGGCGTGGATAGCGGCTTTTCCATTAATTCCCCAGTTGGGAGCCGTTCCGAATTTCACTGAAGCGTCATGGTAAGCTATCTTCTTGGTAGCCAGGAAATATGCCAAAGGGTTCTCTTGTCCTGCGGAGAAAGAGAAAATAGCAGTTGGCAATGCTTTTGCGTAATTCAGCGTGATTCAAGCTTTCTCATCAATCTGCTTCATCAATACATCCACAAAATGAGTAGACTGGCGAATCAAAGGATTAACGCCGGAGCGTGCGCTCAAGTCGAGTTTCATATCTCCGGAGATTAAATGGGTAAATACGCGGTTCTGACGAGCCTCTGCCGAAAAATTGAAAGTCAGCGGACGCTTCATTGGTTCCGGCATGATTCCCAGTTCATGCAAATCCAGTTGGGTGACATCAATCGTTATTTTACCATCAGGATAACTGTGCGCCAAATTATATTCCGCATCGGTTGTCATTTTCAATAAAGCATTGTCACTTGTCAGATGTGCGGTGACCAGTGCGCCTTTAAGGTCTCCTGTCAAATTAAGATTGGAGAGATGATATTTTGCATAATGAAGCTGATCTAATGAAAGATTCAGTTTGGCAAAAGAATGATAAGACATGACATCCAGTCCACGACCATTAGCCGCAGCCGAAAGAGACAGTTCGTAGATAGAATCTTTCGGGAGGAAACTATGAAGTTGCAGATTGTCTATTTTCAGATCAGCTTTGTAAACTTCGGTAGATGTATTTAATGCTGCATTCACGTCCATAGCTCCTTTCCCCTCTTTCAGACGGAGGCCTGCTTTATATTCAGGACCTTTGATATCAACTTTCGCCACCAGATTCATGCTGTCAGGAATGACAAGCGTACCATTAGGCGCTTCTCCCGACAGAGCGGTCAGGAAGTTCAGGTTTTGAGTAGTCATTTTCAGGCCGATGGTTCCGGTGCGTGTGAGGCTGTCGGTGAGGTTTTCCAAAAGGCCACCGCCCTCCAATGCAAAAAGCACCCGGCAGGTCTACCGTGAAACGGGAAATCTGCATTTCTTTCAGATTGCCGTCCGTGCCGGCACGGATGACGAGCGGACGAAATGGATAGGCTTCTTTGAAGCTTTCGGGCAGACCGCCGGCAAACAGCATGACGTCTTCTTTGCCGATATAAGCATTGAGACGGGCGGATAAGCGTCCCGTAGTGGGGATATTGACCAGTTCCCAATAGGTATGGGCAGATAAATCAATTTCAGAATGGGGAGGTGTTCAGTTTCAAACCAGGAACACAGATAACTGAATCATTGGAGTAGGCTCTACCCGTCAGGGAAGTGACGCTCAATCCGGAACGTTCGTTCATGGTAAACTCACGAATGACTGCGTTCATATCCCTCCCTTTATACAGCAAGGAATCCAGAGCGATGCGAATATCACGAACGGCAATATGGGAAGCGTCGAAGCCCTCTGCCGCCGGTTGAGCAGTTCCGGTATCATAGCTGGCGGAGGTTCCCGATAATAAGAACTTCTTCAAGTCGTAGTACTGATTCTTCAAATCTGCTTGAGCATCATCGATGGCCGCTTCTCCAATATGGGCCGCCATACGCATGGAATCAGCAGGAAGTTGCATACTGAACGATACATTTTTCAATTTCAACTGATGAAGAGCTACTTTCCAGTTGATCGGGCAGAAGCTGTGGTATCTTTGGAGCGTAGTTGTGGTATCATTCATCAGTAGCTGCACGTGAGTGTCGGATAGTTCGACCTGATTGATTACCGCTAGTTCATTAGACAGATCGACGCCATGACTTTGCAGGAAGAAACGTCCCAAAACGCCTTTAATCTTCATTCCCTCCATCAAATCGGCTGAATTAACGGCTACCCGGCTCAAAGTGACTTCATCCACTTCGACTTTTCCTTTTATTAACGGCCATGCCTGCACACGGACATTCAGGCTTTCCAAAGACAAAAGGGTATCCGGCTGTTGAATAACCTCTACGCCACGTACCAACAGATTAAGCGGGAAACGAAGGTCTATCCGCTCCACCTGAATCTGCATGCCGGTTGCTTTAGAAGCGTATGCAGTAACCTCCCGACGCAAAAGATTCTGAACGGGAGGAACATAAAGCAATACCATTAGTATTACAAAGAGTATTATAGGAGTAAGCAATATCCAGCTTACCCAACGTATCCATTTTCGTTTCATGTAAAATGTGTCAGTGTAAATAAGGTGACACAAAGTAAACAAATTATTTTGAAAAAAGGTTTGGGTAATAGTAAGAAAGATACAGATAGTAGCCAAGGAGTAGAAGAAAACGGCTTATTGGGTATTCTTCATTACCTCCAAATAATGCTCCGCTTCACTAATTATTTTACGGACAGCTTCTAATGTATTGAATGTTGTTTCTTCTATTTTTTCCGAAAATTCTTCTCCACGACAAGCCTCCAACCATTTTAACGGGGCGATAGTTTCCTCCGCTCCGATCATTGTGAAAAAGAGGGAGAAGTTTATGCGCCATGGCAGCTATCCCGTCCACTTCTTTTTCATTCAATGCTTGTTGCATCCGTTCGACATTCTTGCCTGTCTCTTCAATAAAAGTGTGAATGATGGAGTATGCTGCTTCCGGATCATCTTCAGAATAAGCAGTCAGTGCAGAAAAAGTTGATCCCGACAGTTCCCATATCTTCTGTTATATGCGCTTCATCGGCCGAAAGTTGACCTTCATTTACTGTCATCAATAATTCTTTTACTGTAAACGGTTTATGCAAACAACCGGCAAAGCCATGTTCATGTAAAGCGGCTTTTTATCCATTTCGCTACGGGCGGTCACAGCAATGACGGGGATTGTTTTTTTGCTTGTGGTATATTAGAAGCCCGTAATAGTTTTACCAGCTCAAACCCGTTAATGGCAGGCATTTGTATATCTGTCAGCAATACATCGAAAACGGAAGAGCGAAGCTGTTCAATCAGCTGTTCCAGCTGTTCACAACATACGGCATCAATACCATGTTGTTTCAACATGGCAGCAGTCAGATTCAACTGAATCTTATCGTCATCGATCAAAAGCACACGAATGACTTTCATGGGAGGAATGGCAACCGACTGTTTGGGAGCGTATGGACTTTCGTCCTCCGAAGATTCATTTTCCGGAGATTCACTTTCCGCAATGGATTTACCTACCGGATAAAGAGGCAGAGTTACAGTAAAACAGCTTCCTTTTCCTAATGTGCTTTGCACGTCAATGGTTCCTTCAAGCAAGGTAACCAGCTTCTTCACAATAGACAATCCAAGCCCGAATCCTTCTTCCCCCTGTGCACCGGAAAGACGTGTAAACTCCTGGAAAATGCGTTCACGATCTTCTAACGCCATTCCTTTTCCTGTATCGGCTATGGCAATGGTTAACTTTGAAGAATCATAACCGGCTGTCAGACTGATCTCGCCTTTTTGAGTAAACTTTACGGCATTAGACAAAAGGTTGTTCACTATTTGCCGGAGTCGCAAAGGATCACTGATATATCTTCCGTTCAGTTCCGGGGCAACGTGACATTGCAAGGCTAAACCTTTGGCAGCGGTCAAAGGTTCGAAAACTGACATAAATTTCATCAAATAGCTGGGAAGGGTTAAAGGTTACGCGATTCACTTCCGCCTTATTAAGATCGAGACGGTGAAAATCAAGCAAGTCGCTTACTAACTTCAGTAAATGTTCCGAAGAGCTCTTCATATTGTCCAGGTAGAATCGTTGCCGTTCATCTTCTGTCAGCCGGGACAGCAGTTCCGTATATCCCATGATAGAGCCCAACGGTGCCTTGAAGTCATGGGTAATAGCAAGCATCAGCTTTTCACGGGCGACAAGCAAATCTTCCGCCCGCTTATTCGCCACCTCCAATTGCTGGCGGTAACGGTTGCTACGGGAAATATCCCGCATAATCAATATCAGGAAAAAAGCCGATAATAGTACGGCACCAACCGCGATACCGCCGATGATACGTGCCGACCGCATCCTCACTTCCTGCTGAAGTTCGGCATCCTGACGGGCACGCAAGGTCATTTCTTCCCTCATACTGTTTAATCAAGCTATCCATCCGTGCCGTCAACTGCGTATTCATCCGCTGGTACTTTGTACTGGTACGTCGGATTGTTTTCCTCCGTTGCAACCGTTTTTCTTCGGTAGCCATGCGGATTTTCTGCTGAAGAGAATCTTTAGAAGTGGTCGGTTGGAGAATGGTATCAGTGGCTACTTCCAACGATGTATTTACTAATACGGCACTGTCTTGTTTAGAAGGGGAAAACACTTCGGCGAGTCGTTTGAAGAATCCCTTCTTTTTAGGAGTAGTGATTAACGAGTCACGTTTGGTGATGACCCGATGTTGTACCCGTTGTTGGGTAATCACCGAATCCTGTTCGGATATGATTTCTTCGATTTCCGAAGCAGAGAAAGGCTGTCGTTTGCCTCACTTAGCACCCGCAACATCTGAATCGTGTTTTGATCTTTCTCATGGAGAAGGGTCAATAAACTGTCTGTTCTTAAATTCTGTTGATCGTCGGCGGCCGACAATGCTTCCATCTCACGATGTACAAAACACCAGCGAGAAAAGGAGGATCGCCAGCAACAAAAAGTGTAACCGGCGGTTATTTTCAACTTTGTAAAACGGAAGGAAGCCATTGGGGTTAAGTATTAAGTTTTAATTATCAAGTATTTAGCATCAGGTTTTGGGGTGAGGTTCGGGGAGTTTCGTCATGTGATGAAAAACGCCACCAAAGCATCAATCCTGCGCTCGTCAAACCAAAAGGAAATGCCATCCAGACACCTACTACTCCCCATCCCATGACAAAGCCGCAGAAATAACCTACGGGAAGCGAAATAATGAAATAGGCGACAAAGGCGATAACCATCATTAGTTTCACATCTGAGATTCCACGCAAAGCATTGGCAAAAGTGATTTGAAACCCATCGCCAAACTGATATACCAGGAATGGGAAAATCAGTGAAGTCACCATAGCCGCCACCTCGTGACTGTCGGTAAACCAGCCTCCCAAATAATTGCGGCAAAGGAAGACAATCAAGGAAAGCACGGCACCCAATGTCATCATCAGATGAAAAACCGGCATAGGCGGAACGGCGTACATTGACGATGTCATTCTGCCCTTTGAAATTGCTGACACGAACAGCTACAGCAGCACCCATCCCATAATACATCATGAAAGTAAACTGAGAAATGGCCAGCATAACCTGATGAGAAGCCAAAGCGATAGTACCCAGCCAACCGATCATGATCGCACTTTAGACTAAAAAGGCTGTCTCCATTCCCATTTGAAAAGCAACCGGCCATCCGAGGCCATTCAAATGCCCAAATATAGCTCGTGACCATCCCAAACGGAAAAAGCCAATCTTATAGCGGACAAAACGCGGACTCCGCATAAAGATAATAACAAACACGATCACCATCACGATACGCGAGAACAGCGGGCTGACACCTGCTCCCAACAGACCTAACTCCGGGCAATCCGAGCTTTCCATAAATCAGATATAGTTTCCTATGATATTCAAGACATTTCCACCAAGCAATATCCACATAGCGGTTTTTGTATCCGTAATTCCGTCTGTAAACTGCTTGAATCCATTGAAAAGCATGACAAACACTAATGAAGCAAGCAAAACAAGGTAATACGGTTTAATCAGAGGAATCAATTCTTCCGGCTGTCCGAGATGCTCTATATTCAAATAAAGAACAGTCATACAGACAGTCAGCAGCAATGCAACCATCAGGTTTGCCAGCAAACTGTTGCGTAAAGCCTGTCCCGCAGGGGCATACTGGCGGGTTCCATACAAACCTCCTACAATGGGAGTCAGCCCATACGAAAAACCTGTACTGAAAATAATCGCCAGATTGAATACATTATTAACGAAGGAGGCAGCACCCAGTTCTATCGTACTATGGTGTCCAATCATCAACGTATCGGCAAAACCAAGCACGATAACTCCTATTTGCCCGATTACAATCGGCAGTCCGAGAAAAATTAGTGCTTTATAATGCTCTTTATATGTACTATAAATATGTCTCATTTACTTTTCCGTTACCTAAACGTATCTCCATTTTCAGGCAAAGGGATTTTTCCCTTTCACTGATAGATTATAAAAAGGAGAGAATTTAATTTTGTTGTTTCTTATAATATAGTATTACTCCGTTCTCCTTACGGAAAGCAGATTGAGCTACCGCCCGCAATTGTTCAGCCGTGACAGACCGATAACGATCGACCTCTTTTTCCATGTCCTCCGCCCGGCCAAGCAATTCGTACCAAGCCAGGTTGGTTGCCACATTCAAATAATTGATATTACCGAATATCTGGGTAGATTCAAATTTATTCTTTACTTTTTCCAGTTCCTGTTCGTCAACCAATTCTTGCTGCAACAGTTCCAGTTCTTCCCTGCACTGCCGCTTCCGCCTGTTCCAGGGTGACACCTGCCGAAGGTTTACCACTAATATGGAATAACCCCGCATCTACACTGCCGGAAATATAAGCATCTATACTCGAAAATAATTGTTTCTGTTGTACCAAACGCTGGTTCAACCGGCTGGAACGACCGTTACTCAACAAATCCGACAATATATCAAATGCATAATAATCCGGATGGCAATGGGCAGGCATGTGGTATGCCATAAATAAAGAATCGAGAGGAACATTTCTCTCTACCGTCAGCCGCCGTTCTTCCGTCTGTTCCTGTTCTTGTGGCAGGTTCCGTTAAGGAACTTCCCGACGAGGAATAGAACCGAACCATTTTTCCGTCAAAGCAACTGCCTCTTCGAAAGAGATATTGCCGGTTACAGCTAATATAGCATTATTAGGAGCATAAAAACGGAAAAAGAATGCTTTCACTTCTTCCAGCGTAGCATTGGCAATATGCGACAACTCTTTTCCGATAGTAGGCCATTGATAAGGATGCGTCTGATAAGCCAGAGGACGCAAAAGATGTCCGATATCCCCATAAGGCTGATTCAAACATCGCTGTTTGAATTCTTCCATTACTACTCCACGCTGTACTTCCAGACTCCGCTCACTGAAATCAAGACTCAACATCCGGTCAGATTCCAGCCAAAAGCCGGTTTCTACGTTCTGACGAGGTACAGTGAGGTAGTAATTGGTTATATCATTATTCGTCCAGGCATTATTCTCTCCACCCGCCAGTTGAAGCGGCATGTCATAATCGGGAATATTCACCGACCCTCCGAACATCAGATGTTCGAACAGATGGGCAAAACCAGTATGCTCGGGATCTTCGTCGCGAGCTCCCACATTATATAATATATTAAGGGCAACCATCTGTGTACTTTCGTCCTGCGAATGTACCAGACGTAACCCATTATCAAGAATATGCCTGTTGATTTTCATACGATTCAGTCAAGTATTGTCACCTTTGTTATCTTTACATCCTCTTCGGGACGGTCGCTACGGTCGGTTTTCACCTGCTGGATTTTATCCACAATGTCCATCCCTTCTACCACTTCGCCAAACACGGTATATTCGCCATCCAAATGCGGAGTACCACCCACCGTAGTGTAGGCTTCAATCTGTTCCGGAGTGAAATGAAATTCCGGTTGTTTGGCAGCCATTTCCTGTGCCTGCGCAAAAAGTTTTTCCTGCAATTCATAGAGACCGTTTTCATCGTTCTCTTTCCGCATCTTATAGATTTCCTTCATATGCTTCTGAGCCAATGTATTGAAAATAACATTGATCTTATTTTCATTCATCTGGCTTTCCATACCCAGCAAAGTAGAATCATTGAACACTTTACCTGTTACAATATAGAACTGGCAACCGGAAGATTCCTTCTTCGGATTCACATTGTCTCCCTGACGGGCAGCCGACAGGGCACCTTTCTTTATGGAAATATTTAGGATATACAAATTCAGCGGGAACGGTATAACCTACGTCTCCGGTACCCAGCATCTTTCCTTTCGGCGCATTCTTTGAATCCGGATCACCAGCCTGAATCATAAAATCTTTGATGACACGATGAAATAATGTACCTTCATATACTCCGTCTTTCACCAGTTTGATAAAATTATCACGATGCTTGGGTGTCTCATTATAGTTTCACCTTGATGTCTCCTAAAGTTGTTTCAATCTTTACCAACGTTTCTTTATCCATATCTTCCTCCTTTTTTTTTCCGTTCCGGTTTTGCAGGCTGTAAGTCCGCAAAACGATATGGTTAATACTATCAATAGAATCTTTTTCATAACACTTTTATTTAATTTAAGTTTGCAAATATACTACTTTCGCCCAAATCCTCTTACCTTTGTGACTTAAAAGAATCAAAACCTGACATGATGAGCTCCATATTGATCGTTGAAGATGATATCACTTTTGGAATGATGCTAAAAACCTGGCTAGGCAAAAAGGGCTTTGAAGTATCATCAGTGAGTAATATTGCCCGCGCCCGAAAACATATCGAAAGCCAAAACGTCGATCTGATTTTTATCAGACCTGCGACTACCCGACCACGAAGGTATCGATCTGCTGAAATGGATGAATGAACAAGGCATGGACATTCCTTTAATCATCATGACTGGCTATGCCGATATCCAATCGGCAGTACAGGCTATGAAACTGGGAGCACGTGACTACGTTGCCAAACCGGTAACCCGGAAGAATTGCTGAAAAAAATTTCTGAATGTCTGCAGTCTGAAAAGAGTCCTGCTACTCATAACGTTGCTAAATCTTCTTCTAAAAAAGGTGCTTCTACTTCATCTAAAGATTCAACAGAAAATCATCGTGCTTATCTGGAAGGAGAAAGTGATGCCGCCAAGCAACTCTATAATTATGTAGGTCTGGTCGCTCCAACTAATATGTCCGTACTGATCAACGGCTCCAGCGGAACGGGAAAAGAGTATGTGGCACACCGTATCCATCAACTGAGTAAACGAAACGATAAACCGTTTATCGCGGTAGATTGCGGTTCGATTCCCAAAGAACTGGCGGCTTCCGAGTTTTTCGGTCATGTGAAAGGTTCGTTTACAGGTGCTCTGACTGATAAAACCGGTGCTTTCGTTGCAGCCAATGGCGGTACTATCTTTCTGGATGAGATCGGAAACCTTAGTTATGAAGTGCAGATACAACTGCTTCGTGCCTTGCAAGAGAGAAAAATACGTCCGGTAGGTTCTACACAGGAAATATCGGTAGATATTCGTCTGGTATCTGCCACCAATGAGAATCTGGAACAGGGTATTGAGAAAAGGGCACTTTCCGTGAAGACCTTTATCATCGTATCAACGAATTTACTCTGCGGATGCCTGATTTGAAAGAGCGGAAAGAGGACATTCTACTCTTTGCCAATTTCTTCCTCGATCAAGCAAACAAAGAACTGGATAAACACCTGATTGGTTTTGACGCGAAAGCATCACAGGCTTTATTGAGTTATCATTGGCCGGGGAATTTGCGCCAAATGAAGAACATCGTTAAAAGAGCTACTTTATTGGCACAAAAGCAGTTTCATTACTTTACTGGAATTGGGAACCGAGCTTTTAGAAACTCCTGCATCAAATAGTACCAGTATTGCACTACGCAACGAAGAAACCGAAAAAGAACATATTTTGGAGGCACTACGCCAAACCGGAAATAACAAGAGCAAAGCGGCACAATTACTGAACATTGACCGGAAGACATTATATAATAAACTGAAATTATATAATATAGACCTATAACAAGTTATAACTCTACAATTACTTAGTTTCTTTCTGTACGGATTTAAATTAAATACTACATAGTGAAAAAACATCTATCATAAGTATCATTCATTTTAATAATCATTTCATTATCAAAAGAATAAGAATGATAGATACCTTTTTAAAAAGCTATCTATCATGCTTTTACCAGCAAAAACAGGTTATCTATCATCAACAAAATAGCCGAATAAAAGTCCTATATGCATAAGATAGCTTGTTTTTATTGCAATGAACCTGTATAAATCCGATGATCGTGGCTTGATAATCCAACTTTAACGGTGATAAGTTTATAGCCCACGTATGCAGGCTGTACAGCCCACGCTTGTAAACCATACAGCCTACGTATGCGGGCTGTACAGCCTGCATACGTGGGCTATAGAAACATCACCGCTCCCAATAGATTATTAAGCTGTCAAATACAGGTTGTCGTCCTATAAAACGTGCATTCTTATGCCTTTAAATGGGTAATCTCACCTAATACTACACTAAAATAGACAAAGTATAGGCATGATAGATAGCTGTTTTTTGCAATAAAAGTATGATAGATACCTTTTTTAAAAGGTATCTATCATAGTTATTCTTCTGATAATAAAATGATTATTAAAATGAATGATACTTATGATAGATATTTTTTCACTATGTAGTATTTAATTTAAATCCGTACCGTTACGAGCTAAATGGAAACCTCGTAGGAGGTCCCATATATTTAGAAGGCGACACCCCGAAGTGTTCTGTAAAATGCTTGCGAAGCGTACGGCTATCCGAATAACCGACCATCTCCGTAATCTCCTGAATCGAGTACCGGTTTTCCAAAATCAACGAAGCGGCTTTACTGATACGAATACTCCGAATCATGTCTATCACAGACAAGTCACTACGCTGTTTTTACTTTACGGTATAGTGTAGGCTGGCTCATGTTCAGTTGATCGGCCAGCATTTTGACATTGAAGTTTTCATTAGGAATATTCGTCTCTATAGCATGGATAAGTTGCAACAAAAAGGCGTCTTCCTGTTCCCCCTCTTCAGATTTCTGTTTCAGCATCAAAGCTTTGGTATAAATCCTCTTCAACTGTTCACGTTGCAAAATCAGGTTGTCGACTTTTCGCTTTCAGGATTTCAGGATTAAAAAGGCTTCATCATATAATCATCCGCCCGCTACGCGAACCTTGCAGAACATCCACATCCTCTGCTTTAGCAGTCAGCATTAAAAATAGGAATATGTGCCGTTTCCTGCTGTGTACGAATCTCCCTGCAACAAGTAAAACCGTCTTTTACGGGCATCATCACATCGGAAATAATCAAATCGGGAAGCTTTTCTTTCGCCATGCGCACACCTTCCTCACCATTGCCGGCTTCATATACCGTATACTTGGAAATAAACAAGCTCCGAATGTATTCGCGAACATCTTCATTATCCTCTACAATCAGCAGACTCTTTTTAGCAGCCGTTTCCTGTGTGCTGTTTTCCGGTTTCAACGGAAATGGTTCCGGTTCATTATTTTGCGCCGTATACTCCTGTTGGCAATCAACCATTTCGTATGCATCTTTTGCAAAATGTTCTTTCCCGTCAGGAATATATAAAACAAATGTACTTCCTTCACCCGGCATACTTTCCAAAGTCACCAAGCCGTGATGCAAATCCATTGTATTTTTCACGATATGCAATCCGATCCCTATCTTTGTCGACATCTCCGGCACATTTTCTCCTGTAATGAATGATTCGAACACATGTTTCTGCAAATCCACCGGAATCCCTATTCCCGTATCAGAAACGGCTATCTGGCAATAACCTTGACCGTCTTTCCGGGTATGAGAAACAGACAGCAAGATACTGCCTCCCGGAGATGTATATTTAAATGAGTTAGAAAGAAGATTCTGTATGGCCGAAACTATTTTGACTCTATCTATCCAATACAGGAGCTTTCTTTCAGGCAAACTAACTTCAAAAACGCAAGCCTCTGATCTCCGCCATTTGCCGGAATGGTTCCGACACGCTCTTTATCACTTCTACCAAATCGGCTTCGGACAATTGAAGTTTTACCATCCCGGCCTCTATTTTCTGTACATACAGCAGATGGTCTATCAGGGTATGTAATGAAGAGGCATTCTTATACATCACTTGGAGTTTCTTATAAAAGGTTTCCAAAGGATTACACTGCTTCATCAACTCCTGCAATGGAGCAAGAATCAAAGTCAGCGGAGTACGCAGTTCGTGGGCAACGCCCGTAAAAAAGTTCTCACGTTCCATACGCATCTGACGCTCTTTCTCACGTTCCAGATTGACTGTCAGCAATTCATGTTTCATCTGCATTTCACGTTCCAGACGCCGCTGCCGCACCCTTACCAACCGAACAAGATAAGCCACCGTTCCAATTACCACAAGTAGGATAAACAGCCGGAAAAGCGTTGTACGGCTCCAATGAGGGAGTATCTTTATCTTCAAAGCAGTTACCGCGCCTGTCTGTCCGTCCGGATAGATGTTTTTTACTTCAAAATATATAATCTCCCTCAGGCAGGTTAGTGTACGAAGCCTTTTCTCCATCATCGGATATCAGCCAGTTCTCCTGATAGGGCAAAAGCCGGTAGTTATACTTCTGCTGTTCCTTAGAGTAAGACAGGTTGTTGAAAGTCAGGGAAAAGTCGCGGTTGTCATTATCCAATACAATTTTATTGATAAAAGAGACACCCTCGTTGAGTATGATCTGATTATTTATCTTTTTCCCTATTTCTACGGGACGGTTGTCAACCTCCAGTCCCGTTACCAATACCCGTTCATTGACAGGATAAGCATCCACGTCATCCGGATTAAAGTAAGTCATACTCTGATTATTCCCGAAGAACAACGTATTATTAGCAAACAAAACTGAACGGTTACTACCGGCAATATAATAATTATAAAAAGATGCTGATGACGGCTATAACGGGAAATCCCCGAGTTGCTTCCGAGCCAGATATGCCCCTTTGCCATCTTCCGTTATACAACCTATAAAGTTACTGCACAAGCCATCGGCCGTGGTATATAACTCACGAATTGAATCCTGCCGGGGAGAAAGAATAGCAAAGCCATCCATATAGCCTATATACAAGTTTCCATCCGAAGAAACTAACAATGAACGTACAGACCGGGATTCGACATTCTTTTTAGATTCATAACCAATCTTCGCAGAAATATCACCGGATGCGGAAACCGTAACCTTACATACTCCTTTATTACTCGTACCCAACCAAATAGCCCCGTCCTCCGCCTGAACAATAGCCCGTACAACTAGCTTTTCCTTGCTATTCAATTTCTGTTCAACCGGCAGACGCCTACAAACTCCCTTTTTAGGTTCAAAAAGCAAAAGCCCCTGTTCCGTACCGATCCAAAGGAATCCATGCGCATCCATATACAATGCCCAAACCCATGAAGTACTGACGTTGCCATCTATAATTAAAGTATAAACACTGAACTGGCGGGACTTTACATCATAAGCAACCAATTCACCGTTTTTATTTCCAAACCACAAATTACCTTTCGCATCTTTCAAAGAGCACAATACTGTTTCATCCGCATCTCCCGCAGCAGAATATACTGTGGAAAACTGTAGCCGCTTACCCGTTTCATAAGGTTCCATGCTTCGCATAATGCCTTTATGATAAGTAGCCAGCCATACAAAGCAATCATTGTCCATCGTTATACTGCAAATTTCATTATGCCTGTCCTGATAGAAACGGCTATAAAACTGCGACCGCAAGTCCGAACACATCACTCCGCCTCCGTTTGTCCCAATCCACAGAACTCCGTTCGGGTCATAATATGCTGAAATCATACGGGTTTCCAGATTTTGCTGAACTTGTGAGGCTGTATTATTATAAATCTCAGTAGTCAGTTTCTGCGGATGCTCCTTATCCGGCATCAATAAGGTATATCCACTTCCAGGGCACCGCCAGATAGCGGTTGTTATCGATCGGTATGACCTGATAAACATCGGTATGGGAAAGCTGGTTCTCTTTTGCAGTTGCGTCATACGAAAAGACGGTCGATCCGACGATTCTGTTTGTGATAACGAATGATTCCCCGGGAAATGGTGGATATCCAAACAATTTCATCTTTTACATAATATAGATGTCACTCTTACAGGCTTTTCCGCTTCCAACAAAACTTTACTATACGACTGGGGGATTATCAGGATGAAAGAGTAATAAATAGCCGGAATTGGTTTGCCAGACATAATCCTCCCCCTTCATCAGAACAAATAGCGGAGAAGGATTCTCCCTTTTCAGATAATAACTTAAATTCCTTTTGAAGTTTTATATGAAGCGAACCCGGATACTCCGACTGAAGCGCATGTTCTTCCCATTGATACAACTGCAATTTATCTCCGGATATAGCCCAAAAAGAAGTATCGTCCACCGGCAATAAACGCAATGCCGACACTCCTTCTGTCTTTTGTTCCAAAACTGCAGGGATGAAGCATTCCTGTTTTCTATTGAAACAATAAAGCCGGCTTCCTGCAACAATTCCAAGATAATCTCCGGACAATTTCACTATTTCCTCCACCGGAATGGATGTCTCCAAAGGGCTGAAATTCTTAATCGCCTTGCCATCGTACCGACTTAAACCATTATTCGTTCCGAACCACATAAATCCGTCTTCATCCTTATATATACAAGTAACCGTATTGTCTACCAGTCCGTCCTGCATTGTCAGCAGATGAATATCCTTATCAAAGAATGCATAAGCAGAAGTCAAAGGATAACTACTGATAAACAATATGATTATGATTAGATTTAAGCTCCTCATTTTAGAATCAATTTAAAGCAAATAAACGAAATAAAGCTAAAACATACAAAGAAAGCAATAAGAAAAAATGGCAAATGAATTGAACATGTATGATGAATGAAGGAAGCATGTATGCCCGCAAAGTCCCAATTGACCTACCTTTGTGATACAATAACCTTATGTATAACTTCAAATAGAATCAATATGAAAACAAAAACTCTCTCTACTTAATCTGCTTACTATTGGCTTCTTGCCAAAGTAATGAAATTGAGTTAAACAATATCATTCAACAAAAAAGAACGAGTGATAGTGAACTTGCCAAAGGAAACATATTTCCTCTATCTAAAGAATACAAAGACAATAGCCCCACTACAAGAAATGGCACAACCTTTGAAGCTGATTGGGAAAATCATAGCAGTGTTACACTAGCCAGCGGAAATGTAGTTAATTTACCTTGGAGCAGTGTAACAGATGGCAATATACCTGTCAATATAGCATTTGATATCAAAAAAGAAGATGGATGGGAAATGATTTTTCATAGTTTTAAAGCATCAGAAGGTGCCCAAAATAATAGAAACTACATGATATTTCACAACCTTAGAACTGGAATACTAAAAACCTTTACTATCTGGAGAATAACAATTACTCAAATAATACAGGTACATGGAATATTGATTTCACTCCTTCACGTTATTGGCTAAATCACACAGGGAAGTATCTGTTCCAACTGCATTAGGAAAAGTAAATTATTGGGCTAGTACAAATCTTATTAGTTTAGAGAATAAGGGTTTTCAAATGGGATGGAATTGTTTCCAAGTGCAGCTAGCATATGACCCTGAAGATAATACTAATCAAATATTCACAATCAATTCAAATATTTTAAATACTACAAATGTGAACTTATTTGGAGAGGAACAAAGTTATTCTAACGGAGCAATTTTAAGTCATGGTAGTTCTAATCCTTTATCTAGCTTATCACAGAATATCACTAGTTTTGTTGGAAAAGAAGCTGAAAAATGGATTAATGACAAAGTAAATAAAGATTCTAAAGAAAATGCTCCCACTTCAAAAGGGATAATAGGGATTGTCGGCGGAGCACTTATCAAAGCAGGAGTTAACAAAATATTTAACCATTTTACTGCTTCTGCCAGCAAAATTACGACAACAACCAGTGATTTACAATTCACAACTAAGGGAACAAGTAAAGTAACCGGCACGTTCACATTCAATGGAACCAGTCCTATCTTAGGACTTAGAATACCATTTAATAAAGATAAAGTTGGGGAATTAGGAAATTGGAATATAACAGAGACGCCTATTATTTACATGGATCCACTTGGTGATATATTTGGTACAATTGATTTATCATCTTATAATGGTGATAAGGCATTTAGATTTAGATACAGAGGAATCAGCAAATATGGTTATAATTTGATTATAAATCCCAAATTGGAGAATCACATCATAAAAAAAAATGGGTTGATTGTGACGTAATAAATTACGGTAATAAAAGTAATAAAACTCCTACTAATCCTTTCTCTAATTTTGATTATGGAGAATTGGGACGTACCTATAGTATGATGTACGATGGTCGTTATAAATACATTTTCGATTATAAGGATGGGGACTATATACGCATTGACAGCCTACGGCCCAGTCTTACAGCATACAACTTTTATTACGGACCACTTAGTCCAATTCTTCTACCAAAAAGCTGACGATACTTATGAAGATTTTTACTTTGACGCAACTAAAATCTTTTTTAAGAATGACATTAAACATGATAACTGAGTTTGAAGGAAAAAGAGATACAACAATCTCTACACATACCTATATACCTAGAATAGAATGGGATCCTAAACTTTATGATTTATACCAAGGTAGTAAATATGATTATAAAAAGCGACACAGGGTACTTATTAGATATTTATAAAAAACTTTATGTTTAACTTTAAATAAAATGCAATGAGAAAATTAACAGTATTATTCATTATGTTATTGCTGGGTATTCATATGATGTATGCACAACAATTGAGCATTAAGGGTACCGTTACGGACAAAAGGCTCAACGACCCTATCATCGGAGCCAGCGTATTAGTAGAAGGAACTTCGAATGGGACTATTACCGATATGGACGGTAACTTCTCTCTAAAAAACGTGTCTAAAAGGCAATGTACTGGTAGTATCATATATAGGATACCAACCACAACGTCTAACGATAGACGATAATCAAACTACTTTCAGAATCATGCTAACGGAAGATACACAAACGTTGGATGAAGTGGTTGTAGTAGGATTCGGTACGCAAAAGAAAGTGAATCTAACAGGAGCGGTAGCTACCGTAGATACCAAGACTCTCGAATCAAGACCTGTCACTTCCGTATCGCAAGCCCTGCAAGGCGTTATGCCCGACTGAATATTGATATAAATGACAAAGGTGGACGCCTGGACTATAGCCCTAGCATGAATATCCGTGGCGCAGGAAATCTGGGGAACAGGTTCCAGTGCTTCACCACTCGTATTAATCGACGGAGCAGAAGGAGATATCAATTCTCTTAATCCACAGGATATTGCTAATATCTCCGTACTGAAAGATGCTGCCGCTTCTTCTATCTACGGTTCCCGAGCTCCCTTCGGTGTGATATTAATCACTACTAAATCCGGAGAGGCCGGAAAGACAACTATCCAATATTCTGATAACTTCCGCTGGTCCCGTCCAACCCAATATACCGGACATGCTTGATTCGTATCGCTTCACCAAATATTTCAATGCAGCAAAATCAAACAGTGGAAGCACCGCTACATTCCTATTTAGTAATGAAACCATTGACCGCATCCAAAAGTATATGGCTGGCGAATATCCATACACATCTGATCCAAATGGTAGGCAAGGTTCAACAGACTTTTTTGCATTTAATATGGACTCTAACGACAATCAAAATTGGCCGCGAAACTTCATAGACAAAACATCTTTTGGCCAAGAACATAACTTAAGTATTTCTGGTGGAAGCGAAAAAGTAAAAATATTATATTTCAGGAGCTTTTCTCTCACAAGAAGGACAAATGAATTATTCTGATGAGAAAAAGAAGCGTTATAATATTAGTGGAAAGGTCAACGGACAAGTGACTAAGTGGCTAAATCTTGATTTCAATGCCCGTTTTATCCGTGAAGTTATCAGTATGCCTACTTTCATGAAACTTTATGGTGACCGTTTTTTTCTGAAACGACTAAATTGTATCCCACAATGCCGTTATATGATAACAATGGACATTATACTCGTAACCCTAAATTAATGCAGCTAACTTCCGGTGGACGTTCTAACTCAAGTAAAGACACCTACTTTACTCAAGGCGGTTTCCATTTAACTCCAATCAAAGGTTTAGGCATTCACGGACAAGCTACATTACGCACTGAAAGCTACCGGCATCAATACAACGTCAACAAAGTATATCTTTATACTTATGACAATCAGCCAGTAGAAGAAGCATGGCTGGGAGGAGATCCTGATTTGGCTGCCGGAAAGACATTTGTACAAAGCGAAACGCAACAGACATCCATGATGACCACTGCATTATACGCTGACTACGAACATTCATGGAATAAACACAATTTCAAAGCAACTGCAGGTATGAATTCCGAGTATTATTATATTAATAATCTGGAAGGCAAACGTTACGATGTTGTTAACGAAAAAGTTCCGAGTATTAACACTGCTACAGGTACAAGTAACCTGAAAGCGTATTCAAAAGAATGGGCAACAATGGGATACTTTGCGCGTGTCAATTACGATTATGACGGAAAATATTTATTGGAGGCAAATATTCGAAGGGACGCCACCTCACGCTTCCGTGGCGATGAACGTTGGGGAACTTTTCCTTCTGTTTCTGTAGGATGGAATATTGCCGAGAACAGTTTTTGGGAACCAATACAGGATTATGTAAACCTATTTAAAGTTCGCTTTTTCTTATGGTAGTCTAGGAAACCAGAATGCAGATAATTATTATCCCACTTATTCTATCCAAAATATTACAGTAGGCAGTGTCGATGAAGGAGGACGTTGGCTACTCGAACAAGCAATAAATCGAGCATTGCATCTTCCCCAGGACTCGTAAGTTCCCTACTTACATGGGAACGTGTCACCAGCTATAATATAGGCATAGACTTTGGAGCATTCAACAACCGACTGACCGGCTATGCAGGAATACTATATTCGTGATA